>JAEEGL015752133.1_pt1 | contig 17388 bp, 9 predicted proteins | sample 9134231 | NCBI WGS metagenome assembly JAEEGL01 (sample SAMN16246548, study PRJNA631951) | gut metagenome | biome: gut microbiome; feature: rumen; material: fiber-attached | host: Bos | place: Iran: Karaj | collected 2018-10
AAAGCTGGCTTTTAACTAATATCACCATCAATTTGCCGATAAGCAAAAACCAGTCTTGTTATAGCGTCCGCGCCGCCGTAACCACCCGCACTTCTTTGGGCTCCGCCGTTAAAATAGCCGCCACCATGGCTTCGGCTGTTGCCATGGTGGTCATAACATCGTCAAAAATAGTCACCACCCGCCCGCGCAGCACTTCCGGTGTAAGGAGCATGAAAGCTCCTTGGGCATTTTTCAGGCGCTCTTCACGAGAAAGGCGCGACTGAGCCCGGCGGTGGCGGCGAGCAACAGCTCTATAATTAACAGCTATAGGCCGCATTTTCGCCGCCTCGGCCAAAATAAGCTCACACTGGTTAAAGCCGCGCATAAAGCGGCGGCGGTGCGATATGGGCACCGGCAGTACAATATCGGCGCCGGTAAGTAAATAGCGCGGGCAATTAGTCTCCATAATAATCGCCGCCAGAGCCCTGGCCGCCGCCATATTTTGCGAAAATTTTAGCGCCCTTATAAGGCGCGTCATTATAGTTATATAAGGGCCGCTACTGGCCGCGAGAACACCGGAAGGCAGCGTCATAAGCGAATCTTCTTCATTAAAAAGCGCTAACTCCTCCAGGCACCTTTCGCAAAGCATAAAGCGGCTTTTATCATTAAGCAAAGAGCGGCAAGAGACGCACAAAGGCGGAAAGAAAAACGAGCTTAGGGAAGCTGTAAGAGAAGATATAGGGGAAATCAATTTAGTCTGCTTGGCGTTTCAAAAAGACAACAAGGCGCTTTAACTCTTCGTTAATACGAATATAATCCGGCTTGCCCACTTCAGAAGCGATGGTTTTTTCCATATCGGCAATACCGCTTTTGTCTTTGAATTTAAAGAGCGACCAAATAGCAGCGCGGCGCACATCTTCGTCTTCATCGGCAGTAGCTTTAACAAGAGCCGGCACAGCGCTCTTATCATTAAGGCGGCCGAGCTCATAAGCGGCTTTATTGCGCACTCTGGCATCGCCATCTGAGAGTTTTTTGAGCCAGCAAGCGCTATCTTTGTTACACTCGCCGGCAGCCACAAGACGCACCCGCTCATTGGCAGTGATACGTTTAACAGCTTCAACCGCCGCGGCATCATTAGAGGAAAAACCGGCGGCAAACTTATCAAGAGCGGCTAAATCTTTGCCTTCACCGAGCTGGGTATAAGCTTTAATAACCACGCGCTTGGCATCGGCAGTGCCGGTATTAGCGGCATCCAGCAAGGCATCTACCACCGATCTATCGCTAATGCTGTTTATAGCCATAGCATAGAATTCACGCGCTGAGGCATCCTGCTCATCACCTACGGCATCCGAAAGCAGCTGAGCCGATTCACTGCCACCAACCTTTTCCAAAGCGATGGTAATACTGCGCTTAATAAGGGGTTTTAACTGGAAGGATTCGTCGCTCATGGCGTCATATTTTTTGTATAAAGCCAAAAGCTTCTTTTCTATGCCTTCCGGGCGCAAATCGCCTAAAACTTCAATGGCTTTAACTTCAATAACTCCGGGCACATAGTTATATTGAGCAGCCATTTTTTGAATTTCTTCGTTTTTGCCGTCCAAAAGGTCGATAAGAGCCGGCACAGCGGCATCACCCACTTGGAAAAGAGCAAAACTGGCATAAGGATACAAACTGCTACCACGCTCGATAAAGAGGGCTTTAATCAAAACAGGAATGGCCGATTTATCACCAATATCACCCAGAGCTTCCACAGCGGTGCGGCGGATATTGGCATTTTCATCTTCCATCGCCACTTTGGAGAGAGCCGGCACAGCGCGGGCATCACCGATATTGCCGAGAGCCCGGCAGGCGGCTTTGCGAATATAAGGATCACCAGCATCAAGAAGAGCGATACCCACATCAACACCCTCTTTGGCTTTTAAAATGCCAAGAGCTTCGATAATTTTTTCATTAGCTCTATTTACGGCTTTGCTTCTTTTATCAGCGCCAGAGCCCACAGCGGTATCCACCATGGCCACCAAATCGGGCACAGCGGAGAGGTCGCCGGCTTCAGCAAGGGCCGAGGCGGCACCCGCCCTATATTTTAGTTGATCTTTAGATGTAAGAATAGCGCGGAGTTCCGGCACAGCTTTTAACTGACCAAGTTTTTGCAGGGCTTCATTTTGCACTTGCGGGTCCTGCTGGCGCGGATCATTTAAGATTTGCAACCAGTAAGCCGGTTTTTGCTGATCGCGTTCTTTACAACCACCAATGGTGAGTAAAGCCAGCGGCAAAACCATTACTTTCATCCAATTTTTTACACTCAAGTTCATATCTTCCCTCCTTAAGTTTGCGGATAGAACAGAACTAGGCCCCATTACTAGCAATTTTCAAAGCGCTCGTCAATGCTGTAAAGCAGCTTTCAATCTCTAACTTTACAAAGAGCGGCCACGGCCTCGGGAATCGGCATCAAAAAGCCGTTCTTTATAAATTGCACCTCGGTCAACATATCGGTACACACTGTGCCGGCGGCATCTATAATACGCTGATCAAGAATAAAGGTAGTCTCGTTAAAGGGCCGATATCCCACCAAAACTTCCAACTTATCACCAATATGACTGGCATTCATATAACGATTTATCTGGCGTTTTATTTTCAGGGGATTATTAGCGAGCCACAAAGATAACCTACTTGAATCTATAGCTTTTTTCAATGATTCAGCAAACGCTCTTTCGCAAAAATTAAAATAAGCCACATGATAAGTAATGCCCTGGGCATCGGTGTTTTCGTAATAAACCCGCACCGGCATTTTAAATGAATAATGCTCACTCTTACCAAAAGGCACCGGCACCAGCATGGGCTCAAAGTGGGGCAAAGTTTCCCGGCTGGCCGGCAACTCCTCAGGGACCGGCACCAGTTCGCGCTCCATATTTAAAAACAGTAGCTCCACAATGGCTTCGGCCAGGAGGTCACCGTTTAAATTTTTCACTTGCTGCAAAAAAGCGGCGCGGTGCGAGGAAGTTTTATGGAGCGAAGAAATAATATTGAGCTCCTCCCCCATGTGGCCGGCAGCTAAAAAACGGGCCGATATTTTATAAACATTTATTATATATTTTGTAAGCCAGCTATCATTTAAGCCCAGAGAAAGGCAAATTTTTTCAATAGCTTCGAAGCGGCCTCTATCCATAAAACGCAGGTAGGCCTGGGGGGTGACTTCACAGTTATGATCGACATCATAACCATAAACCGTCACCGGCAGACAAAAAACTTGCCCAGCTGAGAGCTCGCGCTCCATTATTCAGCCTGCCCAATGGTTTTTAAAACCAATTTGTCGATAGTAAAGAGCAAGCGGCCGCCAGGTTCGCGCACTGCCACATCCATAGTGGCTCCATCGATATCCATTTGATAAAGCTTTAAAATACAAATAGCTTCTTTAGTACTAACCGGCGCATGGCTTTGCATCAGACCAAATTCATAAGGCACAGCCATCACATTTTTAACTTGCATTACCCAAGCTGCCGCCGCTTGTACCGCCATATCGGCCATTACCGGGTCAATCACCATTTCAGAGGGCAGATTGATAAGAGCACGCGCCGATTCGGTTAGCACCATAAGAGCAAGGCAACTATCATTATCAAAAGTAAGCGCCTTGATTCCCCGGAAGATGGGGCCGGTTTTAAGCGATGAAGAGAAGTGACTGTCGAGCAATTGATAGAAGGTCACTTCAGCACTTTGTGCTTCTTTTGCGAGCTGTTTTATCTCTTTTGGGAGCGCTTTTAACTGGCTGGCCGGCGTATTTTCCTCTCTTGGCAGCAATTTGGCGCTGGCATAAGAAAGGTTTAAAAGCGCCTTTTCGGGCAAATTGGGCCGCTCTTTCGGCAACAGCACCAATTCATCACCATTACGCACCACCTCTACGGCAAAGTTTTCCTCGCGCACCCAAAGTGGGCGGCGAATATGAATATTGCCTAAAACAAAGCCAGTTTTTTTAGCTGCTTCGGCAAAAATCTCGGCAATAAAGGTGCCCGGGGCCACCGGTTTTAGCTGCACGCGGTGTTGCTCCAGATAAACGTCCTCGGAGCTCACAAAATTGGCCACGGCATTGCCATCGCCGGGCTGAGCTTCTAAGAGCGCACTCCGCGGACGTGCCGAAGAGGCAAGGGGCAAAATCGGCCGCGTATCGGCAAAAGCCGAAGCGGCATTTAAGGCGGATAGCACCTGCCAATTGCTGCCGGTAACGCCATTCATATAAAGAGCCACACCGGAGGGCACATCAAGCGGCACGAGGCCGGATTCGGCAAAACGTTTGGCCTCGGCAGCGGTCACCATGCCGGTGCCTACCCAGGCTGTCCATTGAATGGAGCGCGCTGCCAAATTGGGATAACGGGCCGCCAGCCATCTTGTAAAGCTATCGAGTAAATCGTTAGAGAGCGCATAATCGGTTTGGCCGGCATTGCCAAAGAGACCGGCAATGGAGCTAAATACCGAAAGTAATTTAAGCTTACCGATATCCAAAGTGGCTATAATATCCAGCATGGGGCTAAGTTTGGTGCGCAGTGTAGCGGTGATTTGCTCATCGCTCAAATCGGCCAAAAGGTGCGATTTTTGGACTCCGGCGCCGTGGACAATACCCTTTATGCCGTACTTAGCATCAATTTCTTTAAGGAAAGCGGTAAATTCTACGGAATCAGTCACATCAATACGCCGATATTCGGCGCTGATACCCAAAGCGGCTGCCCGCTCCAAATTGTTATTTACTTCCCACTCGGTGCGCATAGCAGCCGAACGCCGCTTGGCTTCACCCAGGTTAGCCACCTCTTTGTTGCGCACCAGATTCATTTCAAAATTGCGCAAATAAGTATCTAAATTTTCTTTAGGCGTAGAAAGCCAGCTTTCACCGCGTAAAAGCTTGGTACGACCAGTTAAAACCAGGCGACAACCGGTAGCTTCGGCCAGTGCCAAAACACATTCAAAAACAATGCCGCGCGCGCCGCCGGTAACCACCAAAGTATCATCGCGCTCTAAAATGGGCCGATATTCACGGCTGGCACCAAGCTTTGTAAGCACAGGTTTTACCAGGCCGTATTGGCTATAACCAAGCTCAAAGCTCTTGCTTTCATAAGGCAAGACGCTCTTTAGGGCATCTATCCAGTTATCGCCGCCATCTAAAAGCAGGAAGGAAGAAGTGGTGATTTCGCGGCGCAGACAACGCACAAAGCCGGCCGGGAAAGAGGCCACAAGAGCATCATAAGCTCCTTCGCTACCAAAAGCACCGTCCATGGCGATGGGCACAATAACTCGCCTGGCTTGTTTTTGCAGCTCCGGCGCCAAGGCTTTAAAGACATCATAAATAGTGCTTGTTTCCTTTAAAATGGCTGTAACCAGCTCCTGGCCCTGTCCTTTTTGGCTATAAAGATCGCGATGAGCCGCATAAATGATAGTATCGTGATCTTTAACCATAGCGCCAAGCTGAACAGAACTATTATTTAATAATTCCGCTGTCTTAATAACTGTGGTTTTGATCTTTTGCGCCTCTATTTGCGAGACAAATTTACCAACCCATGGTTTTCTCGTGCTCACAATAATAAGCACTTTACGGCACTTTTGCGGAATTAAATCACCGGGCTCCACCGGCACAGCGGTGCTCACAAAAAGCTGATTAGGACTTTTAAGCAGAGCTTCTTTATGGCGCTCCGGCAAAGTAAAGGGCTCAGCACTTAGCGGTTTTGCTCTATCGGCCAGAGGAGCGACCAGCGGCCTTGCGGCAGCAGAAGCCGGAGCAGTTTCAGCAGCAGCTCCGCGGCCGGCCTTTTCGAGGCCTGCGGCCATGGCCGCTATGGTAGCTTTGCCCTCGGGGCGCACTGTGGGATCCAGCTGGTAATCTTTGACAAGGCCCATCCATATTTCGGCTCTTTGCACGGAATCTATACCAAGATCGGCCTCGAGTTCCAAATTATCTTCCAGCATTTCCAGCGGATAGCCGGTGCTCTCCACTAAGCGCTCTTTGACTAGCGAGGCCCACTCGGCTGCACTCTTAGCACTTGAGGCGCTCTCCGCCGCCGCTATAGTAGTATCTGGGGCGGCGGCGGAAATGGCGGCAGCCGGAGCTATAGCTTGAGCAGCAGCGCTACCAGCCGCAGCTTGTCCGGCGGCGGCGCCGACATTAGCCGCCTGGGTGGCGCCGCCGCGGCCGGCCTTTTCAAGGCCTTCGGCCATGGCCGCTATAGTGGCTTTGCCCTCCGGGCGCACTGTGGGATCCAGCTGATAATCTTTGACGAGACCCATCCATATTTCGGCTCTTTGCACGGAATCTATGCCGAGATCGGCCTCGAGTTCCAAATTATCTTCCAGCATTTCCAGCGGATAGCCGGTGCTCTCCACTAAGCGCTCTTTGACAAGCGTTGCCCACTCGGCTGCACTCTTAGCACTTGAGGCGCCCTCCGCCGCCGCTATAGTAGTATCTGGGGCGGCGGCGGAAGCAGGAGCTAAAGCCACCGGTTTGGCAGCAAAATTATCGGCTCTACTTTCCGGCATAGCTGCCTGACTAATAGCAACTGTATTCTGAGCACTCTGTCCCATAGGCAATGAAGCCCGCGCTGCCGGAGCGGCAGGAGCTTCAAGAGCAGCTAATTCACTAATATTTACAAATTGTTGCAAATAGCGCTGGCGCACTTCTTCCAATAAATGAAGCACCGCCGGTTCGCTGGCCCGCATATATTCCAAAAATTCGCTACTGAACATGCCAGGCAAATTCTTGCGATCGGCCGCCGAAGAGACATGGCCATAAACCATCATAATAGCCAAAGCGCGATTGAATATCTCGCGATCACCCAATTTGGGATGAATAGTGGGGAAAGCTATATGCTCACGGCCTTCCAAAATAGAATCCACCATTTTGCTGAGCGACCAACCGGGGCCAACTTCTATATAATGGTGAGCGCCATTATCATATAACTTATTGATATCACGCACTAAATTAATCGGTGTAACCAGTTGTGAGCCCAAATGGCGAGCCAGTGACTCACTATTCAAATTATCGGGCTCAATAAAGGCACCAGTAACTGTTGACAAAATCGGCACCAGCGGCTTTTCGCAAGGGAGGCGCGCAATATCGGCTTCAAAAGCAGCACGCACCGGCGCCATATAGGGCGAATGGAAAGCGGAAGCAATGGGGAGCAATTTGACATCAGCGCCCATAGCTTCGGCCTCGGGAATAATCTTTTTAATAGCCGCCAGATCACCGGCTACAATAAATCTTGTAGGCGCATTAATATTGGTAAGATATACTTTATCACCGGCTTTAGCCAAAATGGCATCGCGAACTTCCGCTGGGCATATCAGGCTAAGCATACCCAATTCTGGCCCACGTTTAGTAATCTCTTCGGTGGCTTTGATGCGGGCCACAATGGCTTTTAAAGCGGTTTCAAGAGACCAAACACCGGCAAAAGTCAAAGCCGAAATCTCACCAAAACTCTGGCCGATAAGATATCTGGGCTTTACTCCCATGGCCGTAAGCACCTGGGCCATGCCCTGCTCCACGGCAAAGAGCGAAAGCTGAGCGCCCACTAAAGAGCCCAGTTCTTTAACAATTTGCGGGTCATTGGGGTTACCGTAAATATGGGCCAAAAGGTCAAAACCAAATTCGGCCATAGTGAGCTCTTGGACTTCATCCAGCACAGCCCTAAATATTGGATTTTCTTCATAAAGGAAGCGCCCCATACCAATATAATGCGTCCCTTGGCCGGGAAAACAGAAGGTAAGAGGCTCGCGGCTGTCATCATAAAGTGCCGCCATATATACGCCTTGGGCGGCCAGTGGTTTTAAATCGGCACCGGCCATGAGCATGCGGATCACCGTCATAAGTTTACTGCGCAATTCGTCTTGATCTTTAAAGCTGACAGCCAAACGGTGATTGGCCTTTAAACCTTCGGAGACAAAGAGCGGAATGGGTGATTTTTGCATGGCGTGGCCGATAGCCAGCGGCATATCTTCAAGGCGCTCGGAAACAGCCAAAAAGACATTATTACCAGCAATATCATCGGCACGCATAGAGCTGCCCTGACGCTTGGTATAAGCTATAGCCGGAGTAGCGGAAGCAGCCTTTAAAAGAGCCAGTTTTCCGGCACCGGCAGGCGCTGCTGCCTCATTATTTTTAGGAGCCTCTTTTTTGCTCTCGTTTAGAGCTTCCGGAGTGCTGACAATAACTACATATTCCGCACCGCCAAGCCCCAGGCTGGTAACCGCACCGGAAGTCATTTTAGCTGACATATCAGTGGTTTGATTTATCGGCAAAGCTAGTTCTTTAGTGGCGCTTAGCTCCGGGCGCAGCTTTTCCAAATTGCGAATTCCCGGCGCTTTATGATTCTTTAAAGCTAGGACAGTGCTTAAAAGCGAAGTAGCGCCAGAACCGCCGTAAAGATGGCCGACATGCGATTTAACCGCTGTGATATAAACAGGTTCATCGGACTTTTGCGGGCGGAATTTTTGGGCAATAACTTTAGCTTCCACAATATCGGAAACTTTGTTACCACTGCCATGGGTCTCCACTACGCCAATAGTACTTGGATCAACATGGGCCTTTAAAAGGGCTTTATCGGCAGCATAACCAAGAGCAGCCTCGCTGGGAGCCACCAAACTCTTGCCATATACCTCGGAAGCTCCGCCAACATTGCGAATAACAGCCAGAATTTCATCACCATCGCGCTTGGCATCAGCCAGGCGTTTTAAGAGAAAAAAGACGCCGCCTTCACTGATTAAAAAGCCGTCGCCCCGCTCATCATAAGGGCGGGCCACCTCTTTGGCTACAGCCCCCAGAGCGCAAACTCCGCAAGTAAAGCTAAAGCTGGTCTGGCGATTAAGGCCGCCACTCAAAACCATATCAACATCGCCGAACATGAGCTGATACATGGCCGGAACCAAAGCAGCTACGCCCGATGAACAAGCAGTATCTATGGTAAAATTGGGGCCGATGCAGTTGAGCTTATTAGCCACCCGGCCGGCGGTAATATTGGCCATCCAACCAGGAAGGGTATGCTCGGTTACGCGCGGGCTTTCGTCATGCACCTCTTTTTTAGCTACGTTAAGAGCCTTTTCCAAAAGATCGGCGCTGATTTCTCCGGCAGTGGCAGTATGGCTCAAAACATAATTATATTCGTCAGATACCATTGGCCGCTGAATGGTTGGATAATAATCATCATGCATAGAGCCCAGGCAGACAGCCACATTCTTTTGCGCTTTAAATTCCAGCCCTTTCTGCTCAAAGAGGCGATCGGCCAAATCCAGAGCTAAAAACTGGGTGGGTGAAATTTGGTCAAAAGATTTGGGCAGCATCTTATAGCGCAGGCAATCCACCTTGTAATCATCAAGAGTAGCTACCATTTTGGTAGTAATACGCTCATTTTCCGGCCCGGCGTCCACATGCTCGCTCCAGGAGAGCTTTTTGGCATCAATCGGCTTAAAGACATCTTTGCCAGAAGATATATTTTGCCAAAAAGTATCGGGAGTTACCGCTCCTGGCAGGCGCACTGAGGTGCCCACAATAGCCATTTCGCGCGCTACTTCACGGCGGGGCGGCGGCATAGTATAACTTTCGCGCTGCTCTAAAATAGTATGGTAATTAGCTCCGCCAAAACCGCTGCTGGTAACAGCGGCATAGCGGCTGCCATCTTCCTGCGGCTGCCAGGGCAAGAGCTCGGTGGGCACTTTTAGCTTATCACAAGGCCGGGTAACCCGTGGCGTGAGCTCTTTAAAACGCGGCAAATGGGGCACTTTACCATGCTCCATAGCGAGAACCGCTTTAATAAGCCCGGCCACACCAGCCGCTGCTTTAAGGTGACCAATTTGCGCCTTAACGCTACCTAAATAGAGAGGATTACTGGATTTTCTCTTTTCATCGCGGCCATAAGCCATAGAGATGGCATCATATTCATTAGCATCGCCGACAACAGTAGAAGTGGCGTGAGCTTCGATATATTGCACTTGATGCGGCTCAACTTCGGCATGGCGAAGAGCAGCCTTTAAAGCCCGCGCCCGCCCTTCGGCAGAAGGAGCATATATAGCTTGGCCGGAACCATCGCTGGAGGAACCGATGCCGCGAATAACAGCATGAATTTTGTTGCCGTCTCTTAGGGCATCTTCCAGGCGCTTTAAAACCACAATACCGCAGCCTTCACCGATAACAAGGCCGTTGGCCGAGGCGTCAAAGGGGTTGCTCCAGCCATTGGGGCTAAGACCGCCAACTTTAGAAAAGCCAATATAAATCGCCGGGTTAGTGCCAAGATCCGTACCACCGGTAACCGCTATGTTGGCATCGCCGGCCATAAGAGCCTGGCAGGCAATATCCAGAGCCACAAAAGATGAACCGCAAGCGGCATCCACCGTCATATTAAAGCCGTGAATACCAAAAACCTGCGCCACACGGTTAGATACCGATGAAGGCACCGCCCCAACCGCCGCTATGGAAGAGTTCCAAACGTGGCCGTGGCTCTTGATCCCAGCGGTAAAATCATCGAAAAGGCGGTTAATAATATGTTCCGGAACACCGCCGGCTCTAAGTTCACGACTTACTTTATTAAAATAGTGCTGCCGGTCCAAAAAGGCCGTGGCATGAGCAAAGCCGTCAACGCCGCTACTGCCGATAACGGTAACGCCCTCTTTCAGCTCCGGAGAAAAGAAGTCCAGACCGGCATCTCTTAAAGCCTCTTTGGTGGCTTCCAAAGTAATGGGCTGCGCCGGATCCACTTCCTGCATAGCTCTTGGCGGCAAGCGGTATTCCTTATAAGGAAATTCAAAACCGGAAATAAAAGCCCCCATCATGGTGTAAGTTTTACCTTCCGCCTTCTGATCGGGGTTATAATAGTGCCGCATATGCCAAATAGACTCTGGCATTTCCTTTATATATGAATCACCGCTGACTATATTTTCCCAATATTTACGGACATTATTGGCCTCAGGCACAACACAGCCCATACCTATAATGGCGATATCGTAACGCGCCATAGTATTTCCTCTCTATGTGAGATCAAGATGCAGCTTCAGTAAAATAAGGCCGCAAATTACAGCTATCATCTAGTCAATTTAATAAACCATGTCAACAGGCTATTGGTATTGCTGCCATCCCCCGCCACAGCTAAACATATAAGTCCGCCCGGCCAAAGGATATTGCAAGGCGTCAACAGCATCGCGCTTATTTAAAAGATTATCCACCCAAAAGGCGCAGCGCAGGCCAAAGGGGAAGCGGCCATCAAGCCCCAGAGAAAGTAAAATGCGCCCCTCCTCAATAAGATTATTCAGGCGATCCAAAACCATGCGGCTCTGATAATTGCCTCTAGTCCAAGGGGTCAAAATAATGTCCCTGTCTTTGCCAAAGGACCAAACAGTTATATCGTAACCCAATTTAAAGGCCCCTTTGTGTCGCGGATGGCCGGGAAGTTCCAAGCCGCCGTTTAAACCGAAACGAGTAACAGTATAGCTATAACTCGCCGCCCAGGTGAGGTACCACTTTCCGGAAAATTCCGCCTCAAAACCGTAAGCGCGGCTTTTAGGAAAATTCTGCGCCTCAATCAGCGAGGCCGTAACCGGCACAAAAAGGATAATATTTTCCTGAAAGCGATGGAAAGCGGCCAGCTCAGCTCTAAGCTTTTTATGTTTTAAAAAAAGGCCGCCGGAAATTTCCCAGGAGCTCTCTTCTTTTAAATCAGGATTGGGCCTTAGCCCCTCCTGAAAGAGGTAAAGCTCATAAAAAGAGGGGAAACGCACACCGCGTCCTCCTTTAATAAATATTGATATTTCTTCTATTTTTTCTTTATCTTTTACAAATTTCCAGCGCACTCCGCCATCCGGCAAAAATTTTAACAGCTCATTTGTGCCGCCAATGGCCAGAGCCAGGTTAAAAAGTAAACGCTCTCTAAAAAAATTCAGGCGGTCAAAAACAGTCAGATGGTATTCAAAGCGACCGGTTTTTAAATAACTGCCTCCGGCTAAGAGCTGCGTTGTTCCGAACTGGGCATTTAAACCGAGACGCTGTGTTTTATGGGGCGCAAAATCGGCGCCTAAATCCAGCCTGGCGCTTATAAGGCGGTCTAAATTATTCTGCTTTTTGCCAAAAGCCGGATGCTCATCCACAAAATGGAGGCGCTCAAAACTATAATAGCCGTTTACTGTAAAACGGGGGGTATAACGAAGCGCCGGGCGTAAATTCAGATTGGTGCCGATAATATGTTTAAAAGTGCTTTGCCGGGCAGTAAAGCTCTCCAGCTGATTGGGGCCGGGCAGGCCGCGCTTCCCGGCCGTAAGATGAGTAAATGCCTTAAAACGGCTCTGGCCGCGCAGCTTTTGGCCAATAGTCAGAGTGGCTCCCAGCTGACGGCCGTCGTTATTGGTGCGCAGGCGCTTAAGACCGTTATCATCAAGATAAGCAAAATCGCCCTGCCAGCGCCGTGCTCCCAGGCTAATCTGGACCCCGCCGCTTTGCCAAAAAAAGCGCCCGCTACCGCTTAGGGCAACGGTGCCCAAAGAGCCGGCGGTAAGTTCGATATCCACCTTATTTTTTTTGTTTTCTGCGGCAAAAAGGTCGGAGCCGAAAAGTTCTACGCTACCGGCCATGGCTCCGCTGCCGTAAAGCGCTCCCTCCCCGCCGCGCAGCACCATAAATTCACTTAAATCGCCAAATAAAAAGAGGCTCAAATCGGCGCCGCCACCCAGGGCGGAATTGAGCGGCACTCCATTATATAATATAAGTAGCTGCTCCGCCGAAGCTCCCCGCAAAGTCAAAATCTGCCTTTGCCCCGGGCCAAGAGAATTAGCTCCCAGCCCGGCCACCTCTTTTAACTGGGCCATAAAACGCGTTGGCTCCGCACTTTCTACTTTTTCGGCTCTTAGCGAAGTGACGCTGTGACGATAGCTCTCTTCCTCAAGCTCCGCCGGGGCCTCGGCTGTCACCGTGATGGTTTCGCTATAGCTAAAAGGCTCTTCACTGGCCGCATCAGCCGCAGTCTGAGCCAAACCAATTATGTTGATTAAAAGAGGGAAAAGCGCCAGCACTATATTATTAAGCGTGTTCCAGATTGCGATTTAGAGCCTTCATTTGCGCGGTGGTGGCCGTCTCTACTTTGATAGATCTGATAGCCGCATTTAAAGCTTCGCTATCGCCGCTTTCATCGGCCAGCGCCTTTTCCAAACCGAGTTTTAGATCTTTGGCTTCATCGCGGATTAGTTTTAATTGATCGAGGTAGTTAGTCTCTTGTTCTTTTAATTCGGCCATATTCTTTTGGCGATTTTGGACACTAGAGAGGCGGGTTTCCAGCACTGATTTATTACCGCTGCCGCTTGCCAACTCGGCATTAAGCGCCGCTTCTTCTGCGGCTAGTTTGGCTTCATCTTCCTGAGAAAGAGCCTGGCTAATAGTAGCTAAAGCCTTGGATATGGCCGCGCTTTGCTCGCGGAGTTTGCCAATAGCCTCATCTACCTGCTCGCGCCGTTCCGGCATTTTGGCGGCACTGGCGGCCAGAGCTGTAAGAGCGGCGTTTACTTCCTGGCTCAAATCACCGAGCTGACCGAGTTTCTTTTTCACCCCCAGGCCCTGGCCTTTACCGGGGTTGGCATCCAGCTCGGCAATGCGCTTTTTATCCATCATGTCGCTATGATTAAAAGAATAGCGGAGGAATGCCCCCGCACCAACTTCAAGAGCCAGCAGCATAGTGGTAATTATAATCCATATCAAACCAAATCCTATGGTTAATCCCACTATGCCACAGGCACCGATGGTAACCACCAGACCGGCCATCCAGGCCACTTTGGCAAATTTGCGCATTGTCTTACGAGATTCAATAACCTGACGCAAGCGATCCTGTTCTGTTGTTCTTTCAGCCATCATCCGCTCCTTATATATTTATTATGCAATGGTTACTTGCCAATGCTGTCCGCTAAGTAGTAATCACATTGGCTTTTGTCTGCAACCAATTTTTTAAATTTAGCCAAAGTAGAGCCTTAAAAACGGCCGCTTTTTTGACTAAAAAAAGCACTGACCTATATTTTAGGCGATGTTTTTCTTTGGGAGGGGAACCATGAAAACAACTATCGCCGATTTCACCAAAGCCTATAGCCTTATGTATGGACCGACCGGCGAAAGCCCGGCCACGCTTTTAAAACGGCTATCAAGCCAGGATTTAAAGAAAACATTCCGCCACAAAGCCATGGAATGTCACCCGGACAGAGCCAGTATCAACCATGCCGATTCGGCAAAACTTGATAATAATTTCAAGGAGATAAATTGGGCTTACCAAGTTTTAAAAGAGGCTCTTGAAAATAGCTCGGCCCTCTTTGCCGCCCCGGCGCCGCAGCCGGCCGCAGCGGCCACTACTTACGGTGCCCAGGCCGGTTACAGCTATGGCTACGCTTATAATTACGGTTACCCACACAATTATAATTATGCTCATAGCAGCACAGCCCAGGCAGCTTATAACAGTTATTCGCAAGCCAAACCGGCCGATGACCATTTTTGGTGCGGCGCCATGCCCAAACAGCGCCTGCCCTTTGGCCAGTTTTTATATTATAGTGGCAAAATTTCCTGGAATACCCTTTTGGAAGCCCTCGATTGGCAGGAAAATCAGCGCCCCAAATTCGGGCAAATCGCTCTTGAGGGGCAGCTTCTCTCCCCCGGCGCTTTAAGCCGCCTTTTGAGCCATCGCTATCGCGGCGAAAAAATCGGCGATGCGGCCATGCGCCTGGGCTACCTCTCGCCGCGCATGAAAGAGGCCGTTTTAAATATCCAAAAACATCGCCAACCGGCCCTCGGGCAATATTTTTTAGATCGCGGGCTTCTAAGCCAAGAAGAACTGGGCCGCTGCCTTTGGCAGCAGCGTCAGCACAACAACATGGCAGTATAACTTGCTGAATTTTAGGGAAAATAATGAGCGATTTTGTTTGCAAACGTTATAGTGCCGATGAAGCAAAGAGCCTTTTTGCCAGGCAAAAAGCGCGGCGCTGGCAAGTGGCGCAGCGCGGCGCCAAAGAGCGCGTGGCAGTGCTCAAAAAACTCCTAAATGTTATAAAAGAGGAGACTCCGGCTCTTTGCGCAGCCATAAATGCCGATTTTGGCAAACATCCGGACGAAAGCCGCCTCACCGAAGTTCTCGCCACTCAGGAAGAGTTACATTTTACCATAAAACATTTAGCACACTGGATGCGCCCTTTGCATGTGCCAACTCCGCTGGTGCTCTTTGGCAGCAAAAGCCATGTGCAATACGAGCCCAAGGGCAATGTGCTCATCTTTTCGCCTTGGAATTATCCTTTTAATTTGGCCATAAATCCCCTCATCGCCGCTGTTTCCGCCGGCAACTGCGTAATGTTGCGCCCCTCGGAAAAGAGCCAGGAAACAGCTAAAATCATTCAAAAAATAGTTTCCAAAGTCTTTTCGGAAGATGAAGTGGCGGTGGTACTCGGTGACCGGGAAACAGCCGATGCCCTTTTGGAGCTACCCTTTGATCACTTCTTTTTCACCGGCAGCCCCAAAGTTGGACAAAAAGTGATGACGGCGGCGGCCAAGCATTTTGCCTCCGTCACTCTGGAGCTGGGCGGCAAGTCGCCAGTTATTGTGGATAAATCGGCTAATTTAGAGCAGGCGGCCAGGCGCCTCACCTGGGGGAAGTTTATCAATGCCGGGCAAACCTGCGTAGCACCGGATTATCTCTTATTGGACGAAGCGGCAGCCGATAAATTTTTGCCACTTTTAAAGCAGAATATTGCCCGCTCCTATGGCGAAAGCGCCGAAGATCAGCTCAAAAGCCCATCACTTGCCAGCTTAGTTAATGTAGCCAGCGGCGAGCGCCTTTATAAGTTAATAAATGATAGCGTAGCCGCCGGCGCCAGGATTTACTGCGGCGGCGAGTTCACCAGTGATAAGCGCCGCCTAGCGCCTACTATTGTCAGCGGCATTAATCCCAATATGGCACTTATGAGCGAAGAGATCTTTGGGCCCATTCTGCCGGTTATTACTTATAAAGACATTTCCGAGGCTATTAATATTATAGAGAGCCGCCCCAAGCCGCTGGCTTTATATCTCTTTGCCCATGACAAAAACGTGATTAAACGCATTTACAGCGAAACAACTTCCGGCGGCAGTTGCTTAAATAACGCCATTTTGCACCTTGTAAACAGCCACATGCCCTTTGGCGGCGTGGGCATGAGCGGCCTGGGCCACTACCATGGGGAATATGGCTTTAGAAATATGTCACACGAGCGCGCTATTCTTAGCCAGGGCTCTTTCAATGCCATTGATTTTATCGCCCCGCCCTACACCGAGAAAAAATCACGCCTCATTGATTTCATGATGAAAATTTTCTAGGACGTGCCTTTTTTTGACACAATCTGACACAAAGTGACATTTTTTGTCACCCAAAGCACAAATTTGTCATAGTTTGTCACGCAACAACCGGCACCCTCTCCGGCTCAGAGCTCCCACCCATAAACCATCTTTGCCCTAACCCCATCTCTGACCTCAGCCCTCACCCCCTAACCCCCTCTCCATTTTTTTGACCTCACCCCCTAACCCCCTCTCCATTTTTACAAATAGAGAGGGAAAACTTGTTGAAAACATATGGATATCTTACAAACTTCTTACCCTCTCCATCGTCCAGATGGAGAGGGTGGCGCGGCAGCGCCGGGTGAGGTGCGGCGGGGTGAGGGAAGTAAAAAATGGAGAGGGTGGGCGCAGCAGGCGACCGTGTGAAGTGCAGCGGGAGAGGTCCAAGAGTTTAGCCGCAAAATGGGCCCAAAATTTGTCTTGGCACAGTTCTTGCATTATAAAAGGCCGTGCTACACCGGCGGCGCCTTAACAGCCGCGAAAAAGGAGATTAGCATGAAGAAGTTAGCAAAAGGTTTTACTCTCGTCGAACTCATGATCGTTGTCGCCATCATCGGTATTCTTTCCGCCGTGGCTATCCCCAACTTCATGCGGTTCCAAGCCAAGTCCCGCCAATCTGAAGCCAAAACCAACTTGAAGGGCTTCCACACCTCTATGGTGAGCTACTTTGCCGAGAAGAACAAATATCCGACAGCCGATGCCGCCGGTCTCAAAGCGGTTGGTTTCAAGACCGAGGGCAACAACATCTATAGCTACAGCCTGCTTGGTGCTAATGATGTTCCCGATGCTAATGGTGCCAAACCCGCTTGTAGCGGCGGCGCTGCTATGACTGCTGCTAATAGCACAAATGGTACCTTCGTCTCTATCGGTTGCGGCAATGTTGACAATGATGACTTCATCGATGGTTGGTCCATTAACTCTCACGGCTGCCTCGCCAATGGTCTTTTGGCTGTTGATGACCTCGGTTCAAAATGTGTAACAGCTGTTGATACCGAATCTTCTAATGATGTCACCAACGATGCATAATCCTAGTATCTAATGGATACAAAAAAGGGGGGGCTTAGGCCCCC
>JAEEGL016047239.1_pt1 | contig 17388 bp, 7 predicted proteins | sample 9134231 | NCBI WGS metagenome assembly JAEEGL01 (sample SAMN16246548, study PRJNA631951) | gut metagenome | biome: gut microbiome; feature: rumen; material: fiber-attached | host: Bos | place: Iran: Karaj | collected 2018-10
AACCTGGTTGATATGCTTGAAGATCTGGATGATGTTCAGCAGGTTTACCACAACGGTTCTATTTCAGATGAAGTTGCTGCAACTCTCGAGTAATAGATAACTGTAATATATTAGCTATATTAGAAGGCCGGAGGCGCTTTGTTCCCGGCCTTTTTTTTGAATTAGGATATGAGCACAATCGTGATTGAGAATTTTAATCTTCTTTTCTTTTTGTGAAATATACTTACTTATTTATATATATAAATTTAATCAATAAAATGATAAGATTATAATTATATTTGTTAATATATAAATTATAGGTAATTTTATTGCATACTTACAAATGGTGTATAGGTGAATTTATTACTTAAGTATAAATATTTGCAAGTAATTTATATTTACGATTAATAATTCATTTCAGGAATAAAATAAAAAATGCTAACTCTAGGTGATGATTTCGAAAGTTCTGAGGTTGAAAATATAGGAAGCGGGTTGGCGGTGAAAGCTGTTAATTGGTGTGGTCATTGTAACCTTCCTTTTTATGAACAACTTTGTCCTTGTTGTGGCAGTAAAAAAGCATTTTCTGTTTCTGATATTAGACCCGTTTTCCCAGAAGAACAGCTTCTTCTAGGATGTATTGATTCTCTTATTAATGAGAATGAAGATCCGCTTAGATACACTAAGCATACTGTTTGGTGTGCTGGAAACTATTATATAATTGATGGAAAAAAATCTAAGTATGATCTTAAAAGATTATCAACTCTAGCTTATGAGAAAATAAAACAAATTAAAGTTCTCTATGATCAGAATGTTTCTCAAATAGACAGATCTGTTTTTAATGAAAATATTAATAATTTCGTTAAGACCAATGTAGATCGATATAATGAAATTACAGAGGAAGCTTTTCGTTATATCAGTAACTTTAGAAATGATTTTAGTCTCGACGAGATGTTTGTTTCTTTCAGTGGAGGAAAGGATTCAACTGTTGTATCTAGTTTGGTTTCTCGAGCATTGGGTACCAATAAAGTAATTCATATTTTTGGTGATACAACTCTTGAGTTTCCTACAACTATTTCATATAGCCGACGTTTTATTAAAAATCCAGAGTCAAGGGGAATTAGGGTTGTTATAGCGAGGAATTTTGAAAAAAATTTTGATTCTCTTTGTGAGACAATAGGACCTCCTAGTCGTGTAATGCGTTGGTGTTGTACGGTATTCAAAACAGGTGCTATTCAAAGAACGATATCAAGTGTATTTAAGGATAAAAATCGAATTCTTTCATTTCAAGGAATCAGACATTCAGAGTCTGTTTCTCGTAGCAAATATAAGAGAGAGACGGAAAGTCCTAAAATCAGCAAACAAGTCGCTGTTGCACCGATTTTATATTGGAAGGACATTGATGTTTGGCTTTATATTTTGTCCACAAAAATTGATTTTAACGATGCTTACAAAATGGGCTACACAAGAGTAGGATGTTGGTGTTGTCCAAATAATGGCAGTTGGTCTGAATTTTTGACAAAAGTTTATAACTATGAAAAGTCCAAACAATGGTATGACTATCTCATAGGTTTCGCAGTTAAAATAGGGAAACCTGATCCTGAGGAGTATATCGCTTCAGGAGGGTGGAAAGCTCGACAAGGCGGTTATGGCATAGATTATTCGAAAAATTCAATCATAGAATTCAAACCGTGCGCGACAGAGATAAATTCTTTTAACTATGTATTGTTGAAACCTATTTCTCTCGAGTTATATGAATTCTTTAAGCCTTTTGGAACACTAAATTTTGACCTTGGAAATATTCGGTTAGGTGAGGTTTTTGTATTAAATAATCGTGGCGAGATCATTATCAAGTTGAAAGGAAGAATAGGAACTACAAACTTAAAAGTTTCAATTTTAGATCCACACCTTGCCAATGCGAGAACAATGGCTGATGCTGAGAAAAAAATAAAATGTCAAATAACAAAATTTCAAATGTGTATTAACTGTAAGGCTTGCGAAGCTGTTTGCAAGTTTGATGCAATCTCAGTACGCAATAATAAATATATAATCAACGAGAATAAATGTACACACTGCTATCAATGTATTAATCATTACGTATCGGGTTGTTACATGCGTGAAGTTTTGTGTATTAAGAGAAATTAATTATGTCAGAAATTAAATACAAACTGCAAGGACATCAGAAATTTCCATTAAGAGACGGATGGATAAGCAAGGTATTACGGTTTGATTTTGACAGTAATCCTAAAATTTTCAATAATTTAACAGAAGCTACGGATCAGTTCGGTATAGGATCTGTTATGGTGAAATCAATGCGATATTGGTCAAAAACTCTAGGAATCACCAAAGAGGGTAATGGAAATGTAGGTTTGACCGATTTTGGAAGATTTCTTTTAGAAAAGGATCCTGATATTGAAAAGTTAAATACGATTTGGATCTTGCATTCACGGTTAGTTAAAAATAAAGAAGAAGCTACTACATGGAATTTGTTTTTTTCTAGATGTAATGCTCAAGGTTTAACTAGAGAACAGATTAAAGTTTTTTTGGCAAAAGAACTAAGATTGTATATTCATAAGCAGGAGTTTTCTGTTAGTAGCTTAGATAATGATGTGGATACACTTTTAAATATGTATTTACACAAAGATAATATTATTGATCCTGAAGATACAACTATATCTCCGTTTTCTTCTTTGAATTTAATATCTTGCAATAGGGGTATTTTTGAAAAAAATGTTATACCACGAAATTGTGTTAGCAAGTTTTTGTTGCTGTATGAAATATATGCAAGATTGAGATCTACAAGTTCTATTTCAATACAAAGTTTATCAAAAGGTGTTAATGGAGTTTCTTTTTTATACCAAATATCAGATCAGAGCTTGGACGAATTACTTGATGAACTTGAATCAGATTCATTTATAACAATAAATAGAACAGCAGGACTTAATGTTATCTATCTCAAGAATAAAGATTTATGTGAACATGATGTTCTACGCCTTTGTTATGATTAGGAAAAAAACTAATGAAACCAAAATTATTAACTGAATTAATCAATGTTAATCATAATTTTAAAACATCGATAAATTTATCGTTGAACATTAATGATCACGATAAGTTGGGTTCATTCATTCCTACTACTTCTTCTGTTGTATTACTTAATGAATACCTCGACTCAATAATTGATAAAAATGATTTTTCAACGTTGTTGATAGGTCCATATGGAAAAGGAAAATCTCATTTAGTACTTGTATTGCTGGCAATTATTTCATGGCGTAGAGATCTCGAGTCTAATCGACAAACAATATATGAACTTTGCGAAAAGATTAAAAGGTTATCTGAACAGACTGTCGCTCTTGCGGAAAAAATTTGGAATTATTGGAACACAAGCAAGCCTTTTTTGCCTGTTATTATTTCAAACACAGGTGGCAGTGTTGCTCATTCTTTTATGATCGGATTGAAAAATGCACTGTCTGGAGTTGGAACTGATTTTTCTGATATTGTTCCAACAACTTTTCATTCACATGCTATTGAGCGTATTAATAATTGGAAGATATCTTATCAAGATACCTATGCTCATTTTGTTGAACTCTTGCAGAAATCGAATATTACTGTAGACGAAATAATTGAAGGTTTGAAAAAGGGAAATGATTTTTCGCTTAAATTATTCCGAGATTTATATCCGGAACTTACATCAGGAAGTCAGTTTACCCCATTGATAGATTCTGATACCGTTAAAATATTTGATTCCGTTAATTATAAACTTATTCGAGATAGAAATTTTGCTGGAATTTATATCGTTTTTGATGAATTCAGTAAATTTATAGAAGCGCAAAATTCTGACACTACTGGTATGAACATGAAATTAGTGCAGGATATGTGTGAATTAGCCAATAATTCAAAAGATAATCAGCTATTTTTAACAATGATATCACATAAGACAATAAGTGAGTATCATGACTATTTATCTCAAGATGTTATCAATTCTTATATTGGTATTGAAGGTAGAATTAAAGAAAGATTTTTTGTTAGTAGTTCGCAAAATAACTTTGAACTTATTAGCAGCGCAATCGGGAAAAATAAAAAATATTTTGATGAATATATTTCTCACCATAATTACTTTCAGAAAGATTTTGCAGAAAAATATTTGGAGTTGCCTTGCTTTACAAAATCATTCAGCAATGATGTGGACTCCTTAAGAAATTTGCTTTTATGTGGTTGTTTTCCGCTCACACCTATAAGCGCCTATGTCCTATTAAACGTGAGCGAGAAAGTTGCCCAAAATGAAAGATCTTTGTTTACTTTTATTTCAAAGAGAGATCCTTTTAGTTTAGCTGAGTACATAAATACGGCAGAATTTAATGAAACGGATGCTCCTGAACAATTATTGGTTAATTGCGATCTAATTTATGATTACTTTGAAAATTTAATTAAAAAGTCTCCTTCTTCAAAAATACATAATATTTGGATTAATTCTAGTTATGCCTTAGAAAAGTCTACTAAACTCGAACAAGAAAAAATCATTAAAAGTTTAGCATTGCTATTGATTATTTGTAAGTCTGAATTCGAACCTACTTTGAAAAATATACGTTTGGCGTCAGGAGTAGATAATGCTGACCTTGTTTTGGTTGATTTAGTTGAATGCGGCATTGTTAGCTTCAGTGAGGTATATCAAACATATCGTTTTGCCACTGTGGATGGAAATTTCTTAAAAACTAAAATAGAGGAAAGAAGAACTGTAATATCTGAAAACGATATCAATGTTTCAGAGATATTCAGTGAGGTTTTTGAACGTAATTTTTGGTTTCCTAAAAAATATAACAATAAATATTATATTACAAGGTATCTGAGAACTATCTTTATGGAGCTCAGTATATTTACAGAAATTAAAAATGTTGACGATTTGTTGAAAACTTATGATAGTAGTGATGGGTTGGTTATATATTTATATTCTTTATCAGTATCATTAATTGATGAAGAACATATTAGGAATCATCTCTACTTATTAGATGATCCTCGTATTGTTGTTGTTTTGTCAGATCATGTTGTAAATACTGACAAATATAAGATTGACTATACAATTTTGCATAAAATGCTTAATGATGTTAATTTTATGTCCAATCATTCTGTTCTAGAATCTGAAATTTTATTGAAGATAGCTGAGTGTAAAGAGATAATAAAAAGGGAACTAGCTTCGCTTTTTTCTTATAATGCAAAAGTTTTCCGGAAAGAAAGTCAAAATGTAGTAAAAACTACTTATGCTGATATTTTTGAATTCATTAATGATTCTATGGAAAATGCTTTCCATGCTACACCTGTAATAAATAATGAGGTAATTAACCGAAAAAATCTTTCAAGCGCTCAAACTAAAAAAACTCGATTAAATATTATAAATGCAATACTCAATCATGAAGATGACGAGAATTTTTATTGTGGTACGTCTCAAGATGCTACTATATACAGATCTCTGTTTTGTGTTACGCAGATTAATAATAATACTGCTACAGAAAATTTCAGATTATTATTTGAAAAAATTAGTGATCTAATTTCGAGAGCAGTGGAGAATAAAGTCCATATATCTAGTCTCATTAATGAACTGATTTCTCCTCCGATAGGGTTACGCCTGTCTGTAATTCCTATATACTTAGCGTATATTTTTGCCAAGAGAAATTCACTTCCGATTATTTACAACAAAGGTAATGAAATTGATGTTTCCGCGCAATCTTTGGTTGATTTAACAGAAAAACCTGGAGATTATCAAATTCTTGTCCCATCTAATGATGCAGTCGATGAGGATTATCTAAATTTCCTCGATAATAAATTCAGTGCATACCGAACCTTTACTAAAGAGCCTAATACTATTAAACGAATATTTCTTGCAATAAAAAGGTGGTTAAGGGGATTACCGTCAGTTTCTAGAAATCTTGTAGCAAAAGAATCAGTTTTAGAAGATGAGCATATCAGGAATGTATTATCTGGTTTTATCAAATTATTCATGAATGATAAAAATAATTATTACGAAACAGTTATGATCAAGCTGCCGTCTCTATGTGAAAATGGTAAAACGGATTTTTCAAACTACGAGAAAATTGTAGAAATTTTTGATAATTATCTTGAAAAGGTTCTCGATGGACTTGTTACTATAACTTATGATGTATTTGAAGGAAAGAAAGGTTCGTCATTAATGTCCATACTTAAATATTGGCAGGAAAAGTTGCCTGAATGTGCAACACTGCAAGTTGAAGATTCTGTTGTTAGTGATTTTTTATCATATATACATGAACTTAATACATTTGATGATCATCAGGTAATTGAAGGATTAGTTAAAATTATTGTAGGCGTTAATGTTGAAGACTTGTCTCAAGATTCCTTAAATTATTACAAGAATGAATTAAATCAAGTTAAAGAACGCATAGAAAAAATAACTGACAGTGATGTATCCGAACTTAGAAAATTGACTTTTTATGACAAAGACGGAAATGAAGTTAGTCACAATTATAAATTTAGTAATAATGACGATACATTATATTTTAGGAATATGCTTGAGGAGTTTATTAAAACATATCCCGAAATGAACAAAAATGATAAAGTATCTGTACTTGTGGAAGTTATTCATTCAATTATTCAAGAGAAGTAATTATGATTTATCTCGATAATGCAGCAACAACATATCCGAAGCCCGAATTGGTTTATAGTAGTATGGACAAAATGAATCGATGTGGTGCTGTAAATGCGAATCGAGGTGCTTATAAACTTGCAGTTGAAGGTGCAGAACTGATTCACAAGACGAAAGGAAAATTACGAAAATTAGTTAAAGCTGCATATGATACCCCTGTAGTTTTAACACCGTCCATAACAATCGCATTGAATCAGATTATTAATGGAATAAATTTTTCTTCTGGTGATATTGTTTATATTTCTCCATACGAACATAATGCTGTTGCGAGAACAATCTCTCTCTTGAAGCGCAAAAAGAATATTGAAGTTAAGATGCTTCCTTTAAAGTCAGATTTAACGATTGATACCGATCAATTGGTTTCTCTATTCAGTAGATATCGTCCTAAATTGGTTGTTTGTACACACATAAGTAATGTTACTGGTTATGTACTACCTATTTCTGAAATATTCTATGCAGCGCATAAATTTGGTGCCATTACAGTTCTAGATTCTGCGCAGTCGTTGGGGCTGCTCGATATTGATGTATCTATGTCATGTATTGATATTCTTTCGTTTGCTGGTCATAAGTCTTTGTATGGACCTCTTGGTATAGGAGGCTTTATCAATTATGGTAATATTTCATTGGATGAATACATTGTTGGAGGTACAGGGAGTGATTCTCTTAATGTTAATATGCCTGATTCTCCTGAATCAAAGTATGAATCTTCTAGTACTAACATAGTTGCTGTTGCTGGATTGAATGCTGCTTTAGATGTGCTTGAACCTAAAGCAGTATATGAGCATGAGAAGGAACTGTCTCTATTATTGATCAGTGAATTAAAAAAAATTGATAACATAATTTTATATTCAAATGAATCATGTGTCGGTGTTATTTCTTTTGCTTTAGAAAATTTTGATTCAAACGATGTAGGATTTATTTTAGATCATGATTACGAAATTTGTGTAAGGACTGGTTATCACTGCGCTCCGTATATTCATGATTTTTTATCTGATGCTAATTACAATGGGACCGTTCGAGTTGGTTTAAGTCAATATAATACTGAATCTGACTTGCGTGCATTGATCAAAGCAATAATGGATTTAAACAATCAATAATTAATAACCAATAACCGATCTCACTTTAATTCTGTTTCATGTGTTAGATTAAATCAATATATTTAGAGGAATATATTGTTTTATGAATGAAGTTTTAACAAATATTAAAGTGTTGGATGAACAAAATAATCAATTTGTGTCATATTTAAATACGTTGCACAATTATAATGCAATGAACAGCAACGCGTTTACTGAAAATAATATTTCAAACGATTTTTATAAACAGATTTCTGTGCATAATCCAATATCAAATCAGATTTATGAAGTGCTGAAAAATGATAAACCTCATATTATTATTTTGACAGGTCATGCAGGTGATGGAAAAACCGGAATAATGGCTCAGGTGCTCGCGCTGGTTTTGAAACATCCAATCGAGAAATTAGAAATTTGCAAAGTATATGATTTGTGTAATGGATATAAGTGTGCATTTATAAAGGACTTTAGTGAATATACTGCAAAGGAAAGACTTGAACTTATGACTCGTTTTTTCTGCAATAGGAGTCCGGACACATTTGTTTTTATGGTTGCGAACACAGGTCCTCTAATTAATACATTTAGAGAACTGTTCCATGATAAAGATAAAGAATCTGCTAGCAGTGAATTAATAGATGCAATAAACAGTGCAGAATTCGAAAAGGTTAATATCAAGAATTTTGCGATACGTGTGATTAATTTATCAAATGTAGATAATTCTCAGTTTGCTGAGGATCTAATTCACAAAATTGCAAAAAACGAGACATGGAGTACATGTGGAGTTTGCAAGAAAAAAGAATGTTGTCACATTTATAAAAATATAAGAATAATTCAAAATAACATCAGTTCGGTTGCTAATTATCTTAAATATCATTACTTCTATTTAGCTCAGTATGGTCATAGACAAACTGTTCGCAATATTTCAGAACAGGTTGCTTTTATGATTACTGGGGCTAGAAGTTGTTGTAACATTGGAATTACAGACAAAACTATATTTTATAAATTCTTGTTTTGCAATCTGTTTTGGGGAATATTTGGTTTACAAGATATTCCGTATGAACATGTCCCTTCAATTGTAAAAACAAGAAAATATCCGCATTATAAAAAAAAGTTATCTGTTGATGAAATCTTATTTATTTCCAAAGATTATTCAAGTGTTTTTGAGCCAGATGTTATTGAAGTTATCGGTATGGCAGAGAAAAAAATTCGTAAATATGATGCTGGGAGTAAGAGACTTCGAGACAATTGCTGGGTTTATATGCTTCGCAGAATTTATATGTTTTTAGCAAAAAATCCAAATTACAACCAAATATTCTCGCCTTTGTTTATCCCATATTATGAAGCAACACATGACGCGATATCGTTAGATAGAAAAAGCGAAAATTGGAAACGATTATTCAGAGATCTTATATGCATTGCTTTATCCATGATATTTACTGGAAACACTAAATTGTATTCTGATACAAAAAAAATATTCATTACGCAGAATAGATCCATAGGTTTGGTTCCTACTGTATCATTAGTTATTGGAAGTATTTCCACAGAAAAATTTAATATTGAATTAAAACTATCGCATAATTATGTTAATTCTAAACAGCATAAATTGGTACTTAAACTTGAAAATATAATTATGTCAGATAATTTGACATTGCCATTGCTTGATTACTTTAATGATGTCAAGTCGGGAATAATATCCACTAACATTGATCCTCAATTAACACATGAACTAGAAAATATTAAAACAGTTTTACAAAATTATGCATTAGAATCCGACCTGGATAGCGAAGCTATTAATTTTGCTGAATATAATGGCAAATTTAACATAAGCATAAGTTATCAAGACTTAGATTTGAAAGACGCCTATTATAAATCTGATTCACTTTCTTTCGAACAATTGCAAAAAAAAATTTGTACAAAATCAGACTCTATAACTGAAAGCGAAACAATTGCAGGCAATCAGCTTGGATTCAGCGTATTTCAACGAGAGATACCTCCAAGGAATTTGGACCCATTGTTATTTAAACTTTTGGATTTTGATGATCTAAATAGTTTCAATTCTGCGCAAATGCCTAAAATCATCGTTTGTGATTCTAAATATTTTCAGATTCATGGATGTAGTGAATTATTCATTGGAATTATTCAATATTTGTATTCTTGTGACAGTACAAAATTTAAAGAATTGAATATAAGAAGTATCAAACTTGCAAAAAGTTCGAAAATGGATGAACTTAGAATACCTATGACTGTGGCATCAGATATTGTAGTGGAAACTAATTACGAACCTCATGAAATTATGATTAGGATCAATAATTTGTGTAAAGAATTAAAGTTTGATAAAACAAAATTTAAAGTTTATTGTGTCTAAAACGGCTATCAGAAGGATAATTAGCAATGGAATTAAAGTGTTTCCCTGATATTAATAAACCTTTGGACAAGCAAAATAATACAGCTGCAAGAATTTTCGGTAATAGATTTTTAAAAGATCAGTCCTTATATGAATACTTGATAGAATTTTTAATAATTATTTCATCAGCAAAGTATTATGATGGACAAGAAGGTTCCTATAAAGGTTTTTTTAGATTTCATGATCTAACTTCAAAGGACTTTGGTTACTATGTAAATCATTTCATAGCGCTCAGAAGATTTATATTTTTGGATAAATCAAAATTATCTAAAATTCTTCCAATAGATCTATTTGCCTATAGTGAACATTGTAAGGCAATGAAAGAATATTTTGAAAATAAGGGTTTTCCAAGTGATAATCATTTAACTGAATTTATTCAAGATTTATTATTTGGGTATGCGGTTGTGCTAAAAGATCGAAATTGGTGTGCACAGAGGTTGTTACCAATATGCCCTGAGTTACTCTTTACTGATTTAATGCCAAATATAAATCAAAGAAATAAAAACAAGAAAGATAATAAGGATAAAACTGAATTATCAAACTCAATCGATGATGTTATAGAAGCTGATAAAAAGTTTGATTTTGATAAGAGAAATTTTTTGGCTAGAGGTGGAGAAGTATACTATTTGCATCTACTAGAATATCTTTCTAAGCATGAAAATGTTGAACAAAAGTTATTTCTTGAAAAATTAATTTACAATTTGTTGACAAAAAACAATAGTAAAATATCAGCATTAGCGAGATTTGTACAAAAGATTTGGGATGATTATGTGGTTGGCTCTAAAGAACAAACGGGTGTGACCAAAGAATCTTTGCAACGTTTAAGTTTATCTTATATTCCAAAGGATCGTTATTCTAAGTGTGAAGGTTTGGCTGTTGAGGAGTTAATTAATTTTTTAAATTCTGATTTCAATTCAATCGACAAAATGGATATTTTTGCAAAGGGATTAATGTTGCAGATCTTTAGAATGATGATATTTGCAGTGGAAGATTATCTCGTTGATTATGCAAAGGATAATCCTCAATCTGCTGATTCTGTCGGCAGATTGAAGAGTGCATTCAGCCTTGTTATTGATGCAGGCCCTAAATGTTCATCTATGTTGTTTAAACGATTCTCGAGTTTAAATTATTCTAAACTTGAATCTTCATTCAGAACGGTAGTTTCTATTGAGGAACAAAATGGCTCTCCGGATGATAGAATGAAGAACGAAAAAAGTGCAATAAAAAATTCGTATGAGATAATATCCCAAAAGGGCAAAGAAATGCAGTTTATTGTACCTGTTAAGGGTAAATATACTCGATTTACCATAAATGAAGATCTTGTTAAATTCTTAGTTTTATCTCTTGTTCCGCCAAAATCTAAGGTTACCTATGATCAATTTTTAGATAAGGTTTATACTCATTTTCATTTTGTGATAGGTGTAGTTGAGTACTCGAAATATTGCTCTAATGATAATTCCTCTTTGTCCAATGAATTCAAAAAAAATTCGGACGTGTTTTTAGAGTTACTAAAAAATTCAGGATTTCTAGATGAATTGTCGGATGCAACGTCAATTGTAATTAATCCATTTGATTCGTTCAGTAAAAATTAAACTTTCAGTTCTGCCCGTGAGGATTAAAATGTACTATTTCATTAATGCCATGATTAAAGATTCTGTTGAGAAAGTGATCAATGCAGAGCAACAGACAAAAGATAAAGTAATTCTTAAGATAGAAAGTTTCGCTGATCCGATGATTTATCGTAGTATCGCATCAATGATTATTTCTCATTTAAAACAAAAAAATATTAATAATTATTGCATCAAACTGTCCCAACGCGAATTTGAAAAACTGTTTAATGATTGTTCTGACTCTTATAGTGAAATTAAGTCTTTTTTCGAAGATAGCGATTTAGTAGCGGATAAAAGTATCACCTTTTATCGAAATCTTCAGAATTATCAGTATATTTTTCTTCTAGGAACTGAAAATGAAGAGGATTCTAGTGGATTGTCAAATATTAAATCAATAACACCAGTGGATCTTCAACATTATTTTTATTCAGAAAGTGATAACAAGTATGAATTTCATAAAATGTTCTGTCAAAATGATGCTCAAGATAGTGTTAGTTCTGATTTCATATCGGTGATTGATCGTTTGTATAAAGATTTATTTTCATTGGTTGATTTTAATTTTCTCAAATTTACAAAAACTGTTCAAGAATATCTGAACCGAATTGATAATGATCAGTACATAATGGGAAATATTGCTGATTTTCTTGATTTTTTTTATCAAAATTTAGAAGAATGGGGCTTAGGTCCAATTTATAAAAATATTCCCCCATTGCGGGATATTAATAAGACTAACAAGAATTTACTTGAAACTGAGTTTTCTTTTTTTAATCGAACAAAAAGTTTTAAATTATACAACGTTGCAAAATTAAAGAAGACTATAGACGATTTTAATTTAGATTTAATTGAAGATCCTAATGGTCATAATTATAAGGAAAAGTATAGTCCAGAGTGGTTCGAAACAACTTGTTTTAGTGATTTCCAAGAATTATATCAATCAATAGAGAAATATGTGTTGCATGGCGATGTTTTCGAAAAGGATAGACTGCAAAAAATAGATTATTCAATAATTGCAGACATTTTTGGTATTAAAACATTAACTGATACACCGCCAAGACTTCCAAAGGATAACGTAAATACATTCAGAGGAGATCCTTTTGAAGTATTCTTGAAGGCAATTGTCAAATTTATTCAATCACAAATTGCTGATAAGAGATCATATGATTCCTACAACTTGGATAATCCTTTGCGTTTTTGTATTACCCTTACCAAAATTGAGCTTAAGTGCTGGCACACTAATAATGAAGAAGATGAAGATAAAGATAAAGATACTGATGATTTGTTGCAAGATTCATGGGAAAGATTGTGCGTATATTTAGGTGGAGTACTAGATTATATTAATAAATCGTTTAAGAACAATGGTATAGGTATTTCAGTTTCATTAGACCGATATTTCTTTAAACCTTATGATTCATACTTGGATTTGAGAAATGATGGAGTCTTAGTGTCTGCAAGTGATAGTAGCAAGTTTAACCGGATCAGCTTCGAAGTAATCCAAAGTGACTGTGACGAGCCTTTTAAATGTTTATGGAGTTACAGTGATAAGGAACCATGGTTTTCTGATTTTTCATTATTGATGGATGAGCGTCTTATAAATAATATTAAGTTAATAAAATATTTAGAAGAAAATTTTGAACCTGGTATAACAGAAAATAACAAGAAATATTTTTTCCCTGTTTTTCTTTGCAAGGAGATGTCTGCTATTAATGCGGCTAGAGATGAAGAGGAATTTTATAATTCATACAATCAATTGGATTTGAAATGTTGTAATTTATACGATTTGATAGAAAAGAGTAAAAAAATATCTAAGCCAAAGAATAATTTACTTTCAGATTTTGGCTTAATAACCAAAAGTTTTTTTGATAAATTGTTAAACCAAGGTTTTTACAGTGTTATAACCGATGAGGATAATACTGCTGAAAAATATATTCATCAGTACAATGAATTTTCTAAATATCTTATAAATACTGACTTGTCAGACGATTTAGGTTTTCTTTTTGCCAATAGCTTTGTAATTGTGCAAGGTTATTGTGATTATAACGAATTGTTTTCTTTAGATCGTATTCCATCAGTTCTTCGTAAATCAGATACATTTATTGTTCCTGCATGGCATCCAGCTGCTGTTGAGAAAATTGTTAAACAAAGAGAATTTTTAATGCTTGGCTTGGCGGAAAAATTAAGGAAAGTTTTTTCTCAGTCGGATGCTTTAAAAAACGAAGATTTAACAGATTTTATAAAAGAATTGCATTCATTAACAAAATATCCACGTGTTCTAGATGTTATGGTATCTGGTAATGGTAAACTTCTTGAGTGCAGTCAATCTTATGGAAATATTTCTGTATACTCAAACCGTGATTCTAATGACGAACAAATTGTAAGAATGAGGGACGTCGTAAAAAAAGAGATGATTTATGATGAAGATTTTACTATTTCTTCATCTATTGTTTATAATGATGACGCCAAAATGTATTACGAGATAATTACAAAATATCTTTCAATATTTCCTGATTATTACAACAATTTATCTTTAGTATTTATTAATCCGTCTGATCTTCAGCCTATTGTTGCTATGATTAACCATTATTCTAATGAATTCTGTAATCAGCATGATGGGTTACTTAATATCAGCTTAAAAATTTATTCGCATGACAATAACCTTAACGGCAAAAATTATTTGAAATCATGGTTGGATGAAAATTTAAATATTGATGGAAATGTGAATATAAAAACTTATCTGAATTCATGGATTTCAAATATGCATAATAATTCTGGAATTTCTTCAGGAAATAATAATGGGGGATTACTAGAATTAATTGGTGACAATAATGATATAATTTTTGTTATGAATCATCTTTGTTCAAAAGAGTTGTCATTCTTGAAGGATTTTGCCAAGTACTCTGAACATTCCCCTAATGATTGTCTTCTTTTCCCATTGAGTGAACCATTTGTCAATAAAAAAAATAGAGGGACAAGAAAAATTGAATATTCGCTGAAACAGTTTAATTGTTCGTACTTACATTCCTTGCTTGTCAATTGCCTGCATTCTGATCTTGTTGATAACCCACAATGTCAAACCTTGTATAAGGTTTTAGAAATGAACGAAAGTATGGCAAATGTAATTCCAAAACTTCATGCTCATGGCAATTTTGTTGTTTGCATAGATTCAAAAATGGATGAATTGTTTCTAAAAAATTCCGAAAATGATAATTTTTCAATTATCGGATATATGACCGGAAAGGGAATTCAAGGAAACAGTAATATCACAATCAGCACTAGAAGCTCTGTGCAAAAGTCTTTATTTGATAAGTTCAAAAAACGGTTACAAATACTGTTTTCTTGGTCTTCTGATATTGCTGAATTGGCAACACAGAGCATTTTTGATATGGCTACCAAATTAGATGGCATAAGCATATTTAATTCTATACGAGAAAATAATTATGCAATTAATGAATTTTTAGCTTATGTTTTAACAGCTCTTTATCAAAATAAAAAGTCGCAAGGAAATGATTTAGAAGTTCTGATTCATCTAGATTCATATAAACATTGGTTTAATTTTGATGAAACAAATGAAAATCTTAGACCGGATTTTCTTCTTTTGTCTGTAAAAGATACTGACAGAAAATTGAAAATTTTTGCACAGGTTATAGAGTGTAAATTATCAATGTTCGATAAGTTAGATGATTTATTTGTTAAGGCGGAACAGCAAGTTTCAAGAGGTTTGGAAGTTTTAATGGAATGCTTTGATCCTCTCTCTATAAGTATTAAAAGTAAGTATTGGTTTGTTCAATTGTACAAGGCATTGCAGTTTGCTCAAATTTCTTTTAATTCAGATAATAATGGCATAGATCTCAAAAAAATATTGGATGGTAATTTTGAAATTAACTGGTCAGGTTCAATTTACGGATTTGCTGTAGATTATGATCAAAAAGAACCTGAATTTTTAAGGAGTAATTGTTTCGGATATGAAACAATTAAGTTCCCGCAGATGTATATTAAGAATTTACTTTTGGAATATCAAAGTGAAAATGAAGAATATTCAGTAATAGATCAAAGTTTAATGCTTGATGAACGGGAATCTGAGTCCGATGAAGGTATTATTGAAGATGATTTTAATATTGATACTTCTGACTTTTATGTGCACCCTACAATTGATCAAAATGAAAATATAGGAACTCAACAAAAATTATTTACATTCCCTAATGAAGATAAAGAAAGCGAAAAGAACTCACCACTTGAAGTAATTGATGATGTTGGTGTTTCTTCTCAGACTACCGATGGTAATAGTTCTATAATTCAGACAGCTTTATCTTCTAAGAATGAGTCTAATTGCATCGAACAACATACGAATCTAGAGAATGTTAGAGTTCTGATTGGAAAATCAACTCGTCGTAATGAACCTATATATTGGGAGTTTGGAAATAGGAATCTCCAAAATAGACACTTGTTGATTACAGGTACTTCCGGTTCAGGAAAGACCTATTCTATCCAAGCTTTGATGTATGAAGTTGCTAAGAATAACATTCCAATTGTTGTTTTTGACTACTCTAAAAGTTTTGCTTTAGATCAGTTAAATAGCAAATTTAAAGATTTGATTGGAAATAAACTTATTGAACACAATATTAGCAGAGATGGTATATCAATTAATCCTTTTGCAGTTGATGAAAGTGAACCTGAACATCTTGCTATTCGTCATGTACCAGGACGTATAGCAGATATTTTTTCCCACGTATTCAAGTTTGGACAGCAACAGCATTCTGTTATTTATCAATCTGTTTCTAATGCTATCAAGAATAAAGGAAAGGATGTTACCATTGATGACTTTAAAACAGAATTAAGTAATATGGATAGTTCTATTGCCGAGTCAGTGTCTAGTAAGATGATTGAATTATTCGACTGGAGTGATCTTGTTTTTAAAAATCATGCCACTAAAATTGATTGGAATGATATTTTGTATTCTCCTAGTGCTAACATCCATGTTTTCCAATTGGAAGGATTTCCGGATCAACTTAAGAATGTTCTTGTAGAGGTTTTCCTTTGGGAATTATGGTTTTTTGTGAAAAGAAATCATGGTAATGAAAGTAAACCGTTCTGTGTGGTTCTTGATGAAGCTCAAAATCTTTCGCACAAATCTACATCTCCAAGTGCTAAAATTTTAACTGAAGGCAGAAAGTTTGGGTGGTCTGCTTGGTATGCAACGCAATCTTTGAAGGTACTGAGTGATGATGAAGTTACTAGATTAAATCAGGCTGATACTAGACTTTTCTTCAAGCCAACTCAGCAGGAAGTAGTTCCGATTGCAAAACTGATATATCCAAGTGAATACAAAGTTCATACTGAAGAAATATCAAATTTGGAGAAGGGGTTGGCGATATTTGACGGAAGTCGGGTATTAAATAATAAGTTAATGCGTTCAAAGCCTACGCCGACAAAAATAACTTCTTTAGAAGATCGTTTGTAGAGACGATGTGTTGTTGTTTTTTATTGTCGCGAATTATCTTGCTACCTGTTATATAGAGAGTCAAATTCTTTTTGGATCATAGGTAGCATATATTCTACAATGTCGTCTGTAAGTTGTGTCCATTGGATATTTTTATACGAATTTAAATTTTTAAATTCTTTCACTTCTAATCCATATCTTAATAATATGTTATACAATCTATT
>JAEEGL010547452.1_pt1 | contig 17387 bp, 19 predicted proteins | sample 9134231 | NCBI WGS metagenome assembly JAEEGL01 (sample SAMN16246548, study PRJNA631951) | gut metagenome | biome: gut microbiome; feature: rumen; material: fiber-attached | host: Bos | place: Iran: Karaj | collected 2018-10
ATGAGAAAGGATATAGCAAGAAATTAAGAGAAAAATTCTGTTGGACGGTTCCCAACTATTATGAAAGCCCGCTTTCTGACAAGAAAAATACCACGGATGATAGAAACACGCTCTATCGATTTATGAACGAACTAAGAATAGGGTGCGATAAAATGCACATTCCATCAGTGCTTGATGTTTACTTAAATCGAATGCTTGGAGTTTGCTGCAAATTTATGAGTTTATTGGAACATGGGGATACAATACACATGGAGCTGGCTATCCAAGTTATGGATTCGATTGATGAAGATTGCCGAAAACTAAGTGGGATTAACATTGATGAACTCTTAGAAGAAATAAAGGATATAGATGACTATAAAAATGCTGATAAAGAAGAATTGAGTAAAACTTTGGAAGCGTTTAAAACGATGTGTGCTAAATTTAGCGGGGCAACTTACAAGGACTCAATAATGTCCTTGGTTAAAAAACATAGGATGATGGCATGGAATGATCTTCATCCACATTCGCATTTTGCAATTTACTATAAAGATGATAATGAAGTCTATGAGCCGCTGGAATGGCTTCATAATAATCACTATCTTCATTATTTGTCTAAAATAGAAAAAAACTATTCTGGCATCGAGACTCTGAGAAATCTTGCCAAAAATGTGGATAAATCCGTTGATGTGTTTTGGGGGGAGAACGTTGACGACGATGAATGGATGCTTGATCATTTTGGGGAGTTGAAAACACCTATTATCGTTAGAATTAATGATATTAGTATCCTTTCTTCAACAGAGGTGCGAATGTATGAACTCTTGCAAGTTGGCTTTGAAGAAAAACGATTAGCAAATATAAACTCTTTTCTATAACAAGCTCATAGAAAAGTTGGTCGGAACGAACCGTGTACATGTGGTAGCGGGGAAAAAACAAACTCTGCTGCGGGAGATAGCATACAATAATCTTCTGCCCCCTTACAATTCAAACTCGTCCGTCGCACCCACCAGCCGGCTGTTGTCCCGCTTCACATAGTACATTTCCGTGATCTGGGACGTGCTGTGGCCCAGGAGATCCGCCACCTGGCGTGGGGTGAGGGCTTTGATGGTACCGTCCGGCTGCTTCACACCGTTCACCAGATTCGTGGCAAAGGTGTGGCGCAGGGCGTGGAGACCCTTTCGCTGGATCCCGGCAGCCTCTAAAATCCGGTAGTAGCGTTTCCGGAAGTTCACCGGCCTCGTATAATCCCCACTCTCGTCGCATACAAGGGGTGTACACGGGCCGAAGTAGTACTCCCTGCGCAGGTCCTCTACCATCTCGATGGCCGTCGCATTCAGCGGGACATCCCGCTTGCTGGTGGCCGACTTCAGCTTGCCCACCTTCACGTCCCGGCCGCTGTCGATGGCGAGGCCGTTCCGGTGATAGACCTCCTTCACACCCTGACGCACGTGCAGCACCTTGTTCTCCAGATCAACGTCGCTGTTGAGGATCCCCAGCATCTCCCCGGTGCGCAGACCCGTGTTCAGCATGAGGATGTAGGCCCCAACCTGCTGGTAGATCCGCTTGCCATTGCTCCACGTGCGGAAGCACTCGGATTTGAAGAGTTCAATCTCCTCCGGCGTGAACACGGTAATGGCGTCGCATTCCGCCAAGTTTTCCTTGTTCTGCGCGGCGAAGTAGTTGACCTTCTTGATCATGGGGACGCTGTTCATGGGATTCCTGTCCAGCACTTCCTGCTCCACCAGATAGCGGAAGAACTCCTTCAGCTGCATGTGGACCTTCTTCACGGTGGTATAGGCATAACCTTCGTTCATCCAGTGATTCAGCAGCTTTTTCAGGTCGGCGGCCTTGATGTCGCCCACCACTTTTTCTCCGATGAGGGGATAGATCTGGTGCCGTGCGGTGCATTCGTAGCGATCATAGGTGGTTCGCTCCACAGAGGGGAACTTAAACACCTGGAGCCAGTGCTGCATGCTCTCCTGCACCGTGCGCCTGGCCTCGTCAGACTGCAGGATCTGCTTATTGAATTCGGCAATGTAGTCGGTCATCTTTTTGTTGACCTCGGCCTTTGTGGTGCCGGAGAAGCTCTTGCGTTTCCGCTGCTCCTGCTCGTCCATATACCACACCACGCCGCACCAGCGGTCGTCCGTGCGCTTGAAGGCGTTGCCGTTGGTCAGCAGACGCTTCTGTGCCATATGCCTACTCCTTTCTGCCGTATTCTTTGATTACTGCGGCGCAACTTTTGACAGGCTCAATCATCGATGGACGGGATCTCGGTGTGTTCCATGACCTCGAAGGTGAGCCTTGCGCCGATGCAGAAGCCCTCGGTGAAGGCCTCCCGCTCCAGCTGCGCCGCCAGCTCGTTTTGTATATCCTTGTACCGCTCGAACCGCGCCAGCTGTGTTTTATCCAGAAGCGCCAGCAGGGCGTCGTTGTTTTTCGTGACCAGGGACGCCAGCTTCTGCAATCGGGAGCCGTCCCGTACAGGCCGCTCACAGGGCTGGATGTTGCCGTCAAACAGTTCTTCTATCATGCGCATGATCCGCACCTCCTTGCAGCAACAACAACTACCACAGGAGGGGAGACTTATCCAGTCACGAAACGGTTACAGAACAGAATTCTCACCATAATACACTTGATTTTATTTCGGTATGCCGATATAATACACTTGAGAACAATCGAAGGAGGCGAACGCGATGATTATAGAGGATTTGCTCGCCAGGCGGGATATGACCAAATACCGCCTTGCCGTGGAGGCCGATGTTCCCCACGCAACGCTGAACGATATCTGCAGCGGGAAGACGAAGCTGGAAAAGTGCTCAGCTGAGACGGTGTATAAGCTGGCAAAGACGCTGGGCGTTTCCATGGAGCTGCTGACAGAGAGCGGGATCCGCCAGGCGGAACGGCAACGGGCGTATGAATACGGCCTACCCGACTATCTCCAGCACGATCTGGACGCATATAAGGAAGGATTGAGATCACACAGCGGTCTTATGGACTGTCTATGGGGTGAGCTATACGGCAGCATCAACATGGCGGAAATCAGCGACGGTATCATCACCCCCGAGCACGCAGATTATCTGCGCAAGAAATATCTGTATGGAGTGAGAGTATGATCGACTTTACAAACTGCAGGATAATCCCGGGCAGAGCATACAACGGAGCAAACGGAAGCAAGATCGCCGTGGAATATAACGGCGAGGTGTATATGCTGAAGTTCCCGCCCTCTGCCGAGGGGAAGCCGACGGATCTGTCCTACACGAACAGCTGTATCAGCGAGCACATTGCCAGCAGCATCTTCAATATGCTGGGTATCCGGGCACAGGAGACCATGCTCGGCACCTTTACCGTCAAGGGCAAGGAAAAGCTCGTCTGCGCCTGCAAGGACTTTACCGCAGGGGGAAAGCGTCTGCTTGACTTTTGCTCGATCAAAAATACGGTGCTGGATTCCGACAGCAACGGAAGCGGGACAGAGCTGGACGACGTTATGGACGCCATCGATAAGCAGCGGTTCATTTCCGCCACGGTTTTGAGGGAGCACTTCTGGAACATGTTCATCGCAGATGCCTTGCTCGGTAACTTCGACCGGCACAACGGCAATTGGGGCTTCCTCTATGACGACGTCAAGGGAGAGGCCGAGATTGCGCCTGTCTTTGACTGTGGGAGCTGCCTGTTGCCACAAGCCGATGACAAGGTGATGAAAAGAGTCCTTACAAATGAGGACGAGTTGAAGGCCAGAGTCTTTCAGTTCCCGACGTCCGCCATCAAGCTGGGGAATCGGAAGATCAACTACTATGACTTTCTGATCCGTGCCGAAAACGAGGACGCCAACGAAGCACTGAAGCGAATCGCACCGAGAATTGATCTGGAGCAGATCGAGAGCTTCATCGATCAGGTGCCGGGTATCTCCGATCTGCAGAAGGAGTTTTACAAGACGTATGTAAACGCACGGTATGATCTGATCATCCGCCCTGCGCTGGAGATGGTCTCGGCAGAGGAGCAGGAAGAATCCGGGCCGACATTTACGATGTGAAAAGAGTAGACATCCGAGGCATCACAGCTTCTGTGATGCCTCGCCCTTTTTAACCCAGCGGGAGGTTTCTCCCATTTTGTAGGGGGATCCTCTTTCAGGGAGAATAGGAAACGGTCATGGGAGGTTGCGCCCACAAAATGGGCGCAACCTCTTTTGTGGGAGAGAGACGTAGATGTGTCAAGAAATCACAAAGGGAGTGATGAGAGATGATGTATCCAGAATCCAATAGTAATCAGGATTGTCCAGCAACCAACTACTATAGACTTCGATAGCATCGGCTTTATCGTATCCAGGAATGATTTTAGGCGGGGGAGAGAATGAATAGTCGGGTTCCCCGATACCTCTGACGTAAATGACACTAGAGACCGAGTAGTTTTGCATGGCATATGCCCTCCTTCGATAGTTTGAGCAAGTATACCACACTTGATTCGGAATTCTCTATGCCCCCACCGACACTTTTTTCGTGCGCTTATTACAGGGAAATCACCGGCCTGTCTGCTCCCGCACCCATTCCATGAACTGTTCCCTGGGTACGATGATTCGATTGCCCAACTTCAGAGAAGGGAACCCGTCGGAGGACACCAGCTCGTACGCCTTGCTGCGTGAGATGCCCAGCACGTCCGCGATCATCTGCACGTTCAGCATCAGCGGAAGATCCTCATAGGATTTGTATTTGCTTTCTTTCATGCTGCACCTCCGTTACATACCCATGTCCATTCCCCAGCCCTGTTCGTCCTCATCGTAATCATCTTCGCCGTGGTTGCGGGCGTATTCTTCATCGTAATCCTCGTCGTCATCTTCGTCCTCGTAATATTTCGGAATGACAGGTTCAGCAGCTTGCGGCGTGGGAAGATCATCGTCTTTAGAATCATCCTGGTCAACATCGTCCGGTTTCTTCCGAACGGAATAATCAAAGGCCTGCTCCCGTGTCCGCTGCTCACGATCCCGCTGCTCCCGCAGCATACGGATCAGCTCAAAAATGTCATCGGCGGCAAGCATCGCGTAATAGACCTGCTGGAAGAAATCCTCGTCGCGCCTTTCTTCATCCGACGCCAACGACATCAACGCCAGAGAAACGGCGCCCATGCCGATCAGCACATCACGCAGCATCGGCGTGGGTTCGTTGTTCATCTGTGCCGACTCCTGCGCAGCGGAGAGATATTTCACACCGCCCAGCTTGTAATAACACTCCAGACTATCTCGTGAGAGCGTTTCATCGAACAGCTTGCTGTCACGACATTTGATTCCACTTGGTGTGGTGTAGGTCATATATTTGTGATCCGGTTTCCAGTCCACCTTGTAACCCAACTCCTCCATGTGGGAGATGAATTCTTCACGTGTAGAGGTGCACGACATGGCTTCCCGGATCGCATAGCGCAGATCGTGTTTCCAACCGGGGATGCGTTTCGGATCCGCTTTGCTCTCTGTAACGGAGAGACCGTACTCCCGACACAGACCGTTGACGAACTCTTTTACCTGACGCATCTCCTGCGCCGACTGATGAAACTTCCGTCCATCTTCGAAGCTGACGGAGTTCATGATGATGTGATTATGAATGTGCGCCGTGTTCATATGCGTCGCCACGAGACATTGATAACCGGGGAAGTGCTCCGCCAATTTGATACCCAACTCATGTGCGGTATCAAAGTCCAGCGGATCGTCGGGAGCAAATGCCTGCACGATGTGATAGTAAGCGCGTCCTCCCGTTTTATGGAATTGCATTTTTGTTGCCGTGAACTCCTCGTACGCAGACTCCGCCACGCAGTTGACGCCGGAGATCAAACGCTGCGTTGTTTTCTCCCGGTTGGTCACATAGTGGAGGATTCCGCTCAGCGGCTGCGAGACTGCAACGAATTTAACGCTTGCCATATCTTTCTGTACTCCTCCAGACACGCGGTCATATTGACCGCATCCAGCGCACCCTGATGCGCCATGCGCGTCAGCTGATTGAGATTGTTCCCCTGGCGACGCAGCTCGGTGAGCACGTCATCGAGACCGGGAACGATGATAAGTTTGTTCATGAGAATGCAGTGCCGGACAAACTCGCTCTCCGACATATGTGCCATCTCCGCAGCACCGTGGACGAAATTCTTTTCCCATTCTGTGACGCGGGCACGGATGAAATGATCTTTTGCCATGGCGTCTCCTTTCGAAAACAATAGGGGTGTGGGCTTAGCCCGCATTCAGCAGTAGTGGGGCGGTTCGCGCAGCGCGCGAAACCGTACCACAAATGCGAAACTTGCCATGCCGCAAAGCGGCATGCACTCAACCGGCGCTTCTCCGCTCCAGACGGGTCCGCCAGTTCATGGCGTTTGTTCTCTCGCGATGCTGCTTCAGGAGAGCGCGGTATGCCTTGACACGCTCGTACTCTGCCTCGGCTCGCCACGCGGCCATGCGATCCCGGTGTTGGATGGCCAGCACGATGGGCTGGATGCGGTAGAGCAGATTTCCGTTGCGTACACCGTGGGCGGTGAGTATCTTCGTGGGACAGGTGGAGATGAGACGCTTCTCCTCCAGCATGTCCACGTATTTTTTCACGGTGTTTTTGCTGTGGATGCCGACAGCTGCGCCGATGGTGCGGTAGCTGGGATAGCACTCATGTGACTTGCGATTTTCAAGGTAGAGGAGGTAGGCATAGATCGCCAGCTCCCCTGCGCAGAGATGCAACGAGAAGATCTCGTTGGGCAAAGAGAAATAATGTGTGCGAGGAGCAGGCTGGTTCCAGATGTTGATGGACATGACAACACCTCCTTCAGAAAGATAATGACAGGCCCTCTTGTGTGATCCCATTATGCCAAAAGGCAGTGTACAGAAATACGGACAGAACCACGCGGAGCCCTCACAATTTGTGAAGGCTCTGCGTGGCTTTTTGAGTTTTTTGACCTGGTGATGTGTAGGTTGCCGTCCTCTGTTATAAGTTGCTTCGTTGAAAACGTCAGCTTGCTTCCCTTTCTTCGACATGTGTGGTATACTAACAAAACCACGGAGGTGATGTCATGCTGATCTATCTCTCCATGATCGAGTCGGACGGCGACCGGTCAAAGTTTGAGATCATATATCGTGAATATCGGGACCTCATGCTGTACATTGCCAACCGGATTCTGGGCGACACAAGGGACTCCGAAGACATCGTGCACCAGGCGTTTTTGAAAATAATCGGCGTTTTGGAGAAAATCGAGGAACCAAAGTGTCACAAGACGCGGTCGTTGTGCGTTACTATAGTTGAGAGAGCTGCCATCGATCTGTATCGCCGCAGACAGCGGGAGAAGACGGTTTCACTGGACGAGGAGTTCGTCAACATACCGGACACGGCACAAATCGATGCAGCGGCTGGTTGCGCAGACCTGGCGGCGGCGATAGATTCTCTGCCCACACGGTACCGGGAAGTCTTGCTGCTCCGATATGACAACGGTTTTTCCAACCGGGAGATCGCCGGGCTGCTGTCCATGTCGGAGGTCAACGTGAGAAAGACGATTCAGAGGGCCAAGGAGAGGCTGGGCAGGATGTTAGAGGAAGGAGGCGCGCAGCGGCATGCAGATCACCGATGAAATGCTATACCAGCATGCATCACAGGCGCGGGAAATCTGGCTGAACACGCTTCCGCAGAAGGATGAGATCCCGGCTATTGCCTGCTCCAACCGATTTCAATGGAAAATGAACCGTCTGCTGCGCCAGCAGCGACGATCCCCGCGGACAAGCCGCGTTCTGCATAATATGAAGCGGATCGCCGCCGCCTTTTTGATCGTGGCGACGATCACATTCGCGGGGCTGATGACCGTGGAAGCCGTCCGGCAGAAGGTGATCGATTTCGTCGTCCACGTCTATCACGAGTTCACGGAGTACCGTTTCAGCAGCTCCGGAGAGGCTGCGACCCTGCCGGAGATCCGCTTCGGCTATCTGCCGGAAGGGATGGAGGTCGTGACAGATGAGTTCCCCACCCAGTTTGCAAGGCACATACAATTTGAAGACGGCTTGGGGCATTATCTGTTATTCCGTGTTTCTACGTTCAGCCAACATTCTTCAGGTACAATTACCGTAGACACGGAAGACGCGGAAATAACGACCTGCTGCTTGCGGGGAATTGAGATGACGGTCATAATGAAAAACGGCTGGACCGTCATCCTGTGGACTGAGGAGGACGCGGTATTTACAGTCGACGGCAACCTGGAGCTGTCGGCGCTTGAACAGGTGGTCAACGGCCTTATCATTTCAAATAAATAAATAAAAATCCGATCATATACTGTCACAAAACCGCCTCCCCGTTCGTTACTATAGGTAGAACGAATGAAGGGAGGTGGTTTTGTTATGAAAAAGCTGAAACGAATTCTCGCATTACTCTGCCTGTTCCTGCTCATCTGTCCCACGTGCCTGTCCTTTGCCGCAGCAGAAGGCCTGGACACCCCGGTACACGAAGACCCGCCTGTCGACCTGTTGTACATTACCCGAGCGGACTGTAAGCTCGATATTCCGGGCAGCTCGGCCAATATTACCAGTTTTGTAAAAGGCACCCCTGGCTCCACCACGAAATGCGAGATCGATCTGTCGCTGCAGAAATGGACTCTGTCCGGGTGGGACACGGTGGCGACCTGGGCAAAGATCGAGAACAGCTGGCAAGCGTCGCTTAACCCGATTCGCGCCGTGGTCAGCGGACAGACCTACCGGGCGGTAGCCGTATTTACCGTATGGAACGGCAGCAATTCCGAAACGATCACCGTGACGTCCGGGTCGGTAAACGCTCCGTGAGCGGTCAAGAAAGAGGAAGGAGGCGGTTCCAATGGATCATTTGCGAGAGAGGTATTACAGCAAAATTGCATAAGGCCATACTACATTATTGTTAGATTTTTACGGAGGGCAATCACGATGAAGAGAAATAAATGGATTCGTTCATTGGCAGCGTTGATCTTGGCGCTTCTGCTTGCAACAACAAACATTGTGCCAGCTTTTGCATGGGAGCATTCTGGAAACGGCTACCATAATAGAACCATAACTTTTTATGGAGTGACCTATTTGGCTTCACTTGCAACAAGCTATAGCCCGCAGTACGGGGCTTGCACACTGGCTGGTTGTGATGCAGCGGTATCCGTTGATATCGGATCAGTATCAGCACAATTTGTCACATACGGTTACGGCATTCAGTCTGCTACTGGCGCACCCAAATCGGCGGCTTTTTCTTCGACTGTTCACTCTATTTCTTCCTATTATGCGAGTTATTCAGGTGGAATGAGCCAAGTAAGTACTTACCTAACCATCCAGGGGGATGCAACATTCCATGCAGACGTCGACTATACATTGCATGCATATGCACACAATCCTTAAAACAAATGTTTTTCCCCTGAGGAAAAGTCAAGGATCCGGTCGCTTCGTATTCATGGGGCATCGAGACAGTTCTTTGTTGCATCAAAAATCTGTAATTGCCGCAATTGTAATGTGCTGTATATGCATTTATTTGCTGGCAGCATGTGGCAGCAGGCCGGGCAGTGGACATGCCTTATTAGGGAGAGCGGTTCTACCGACAGAAAATCGACGGGGTGTGACGGGCGGCGAGATCTGCCCGGCAACGACGATGGACGGCTACTACGTCTGCAACAATATCGTGCAGTATGTGGACGCACATTCTGGAAAGACGCATCCCTTGTGCAGCCAGCCAGGGTGTTCCCATGCAGACAGCGTCTGTGAGGCGTGGATCGGGCAGGTGTCCAGCTTTACGGAGTATCACAACTTGATTTATGCCATCGTGCAGGAAGGGGATCACGGCGCACGATTCGTCCGAAAGGATCTAACCAGTGGACAGGTCACCACTATCGACAGATGGGAGAATTCGGAAGATATCGTATTTCAGCCGTATCTTTCGCTGGTTTCGGATCAGATGGCAGTGATTGTGCTCAGTTCATTTCAGCACCATATGGAAAACGGCATAATAATCCCCGTCGAAATCCGTACACTTTGGCTATATTCACTGGAAACTGGGGAAAAAAAAGAATTGTTTCCCGGCGAAGCCATGAATTCGTATTCTATCCTTGCCATGTCGTCGGAGCGCATGGCCGTCATATTTACCCCACAGGATCAGCAGCTTCTGGACCAGGGGGAATTTGTATCAAAGTACGGTGAAAATGCCAGTTACGGAAGATATCTGCATCGCATGACAGCCCATGAGCTGCGCCTATACCGAACCGGGACGACGGAGTATACCGTTTTAGCATCAGCAGGGGAAAACGGCTTTATCCCTTCATCGGATCCCCATTGCGTTTATGGAGATTTAATCGTCTACCAGCGTGGAGAGACGCTCTGGCTGCTAAATATCCGGGACGGCAACACACAAGAGCTGGGCCAGGCAAATGGTCAGATCAACTATTGGATCATGGACGGAAGGGTGTTTCGGATCACCCAGAACCAGGAATACTATTGTGTCGGTTCGGATGTGGAAATCCGAGTCGACTGTATCGACCCTGAGACTGGTGAGGTAACGGCGCTGAACAACGGCGGAAATCGCCAAAGGATGGAATTCAGCGTGCAGACGGAGGGCGGGAGCTTCTTTGTGGGATATTGGAACAATGGACTCTATCTGATCCGAAAGGGCGATTTTTACGCGGAGCTGTATCAAAACGCACGTCCAATTGGCTGACAGAAAAACAGCAACGCCGCAGATGATTTTCTGCGGCGCTGCGCTGTACATCGGGAGGGTTTTCATGGTACTGCTATTGCATGAATTAAAAAAGAACTACGGCAGAAAAGAAGCTCTGAAGGGAATCAACCTGTCCCTTTCCCCTGGTATCTACGGCTTGCTCGGCCCCAACGGTGCCGGAAAGAGCACGATGATGAATATCCTGTCGTGCAATCTGCGTCAAAGCAGCGGCACCGTCACCCTGGACGGAGAGGACATCATCGCCATGGGGGCGGCATATCGGGCACGCCTGGGTTATTGCCCCCAGCGGCAAGCGTTGTATCCCGGGTTTTCGGGGGAGCAGTTTCTATACTACATAGCATCCCTCCAAGGCATGAAGCGCAAGCAGGCGGAACAGCGGATCGATTGGGTGCTGGAGTTGCTTTCGATGCAGGATGTGAGGAATAATCCTATCCGCAGTTACTCCGGCGGTATGAAGCAGCGTCTTCTGCTGGCGCAGTCCTTCCTGCATGACCCAGATATCCTCATTCTGGATGAGCCTACAGCCGGACTGGATCCGAGGCAGCGGGTGGTCGTCCGGAACTTGATCGGTCAAATTGCCCTGCATAAAATTGTCCTGATTTCCACTCACGTGGTACAGGACGTAGATTATATTGCCGACGAACTGATTCTGCTATCCCACGGTACTGTTATCGGCAAGGGTACACCACAAAGCATGCTGGCAAGGATGAAAACCCGTGCTTGGGAAATCGCGGTTCCTGAATCGGAGCTGCCCAAGACACAGCAGCTTGGCACCGTTTGCGGCATTGCCAGAGATAAGCGGGGTGTCTGTGTCCGGCTTCTGAGCCCAGAGCGTCCCAGTCCCGACTGTGTCCCCGTCACGCCCACGCTGGAGGATATGTATCTATACCATTTTGGAGCGGAGGCAAGCGTATGAGACATGAACTCCGCAAAATATGCGGCCACACGTGGCTTGTTCTTTTGCTCCTTTTTCTTGTTGTGGGAAACGCTGTGGCCTTCTATAAAAATTGTATCAGCAGTTCCATGGCACAGCAACGTCGAAAGTACGATCAGCTCGACACATTACCGATGGAACAGACCGCACTGGAGACGCAACTCCTGGAGACCGCGCAAACCGGGGATATCGATTACGAAGCATTGACACAGATCCTTTCACAGATTGGCATCAACCATGAAGTGCTGAACCGAGTTGAACAAACCCAGAACTATCAGACATACCGGCAGAACCTGGTGGATGAGGCGGAATGGAAGCTCCAGACGGACTTGTTTGATGGGAATGACAGTTTTTCGGTGCGTTCCCTGCGACGTGGCGTGGAGGAATATAGCTGGCTGGCGGACGTGAACCCCCCGGCGGTATTTCTGGGCGGCGTGGAACTTTTTCTCAATTTTCGGCTAACGGATGGCCTGCTGCTGAGTTTTCCGATGACAGCATGCCTACTCTTGCTATCCTTTGAAAACCGTTCCGGACTATCTATCTTGACTCGTCCCACGAGAAATGGGCGTGCTAATCTGTGGTTAAGAAAGCTGGGAACAGCGGTGTTTCTGTTGACGGTGGGTTTTTCGCTGCTCTATGGGAGCAATCTGCTCATCGTCCGCTGTCTGTACGGATTGGAGCACCTGTCCGCACCTATCCAAAGCCTGTATGGATTTGCAAATTGTCCCCTGAAAATTACGGTCGGCGGTCTGTTAGCGCGGTCGCTTGCAATGAAATATCTGTGTGCCATGACCTGCGTGGCGCTTACGTTCTTGCTTTGCGTGAGGTCGAAATCTCCCGCTCTAACGCTTCTTTGCATAGCTATCTGTATAGCCATTGCAGTTGGCCTCGCTGCTACACCATCTCTCTGGGCTCGCAATTTGAGCCTGGCCTATTTGCTCGACGGCAGCCGTCTCTACCGAGAGGCGGTGTATCTGAATTTGTTTTCACACCCCGTGAGTCGTCCGACCTGCGGAATCGTGTTCCTGCTCTGCTCCATGGTTTTCTTATCCGGAATTAGCTTGTTTATCTATGCACGGATTCCTCAGATCTCCGTGAACATATCGCCGGCTCCGCTGCGAAGAGGACAGAGATGGGGGGTGGGTGTTTTTGGACACGAGTTGCGCAAAGTGCTTGTGACACAGGGCGGACTGTTCATCCTGCTGCTTCTTCTGGCGGTGCAGGTTTATTCTGCTGTCAGTGAGCCCTGGAACAAAAGTGAGATCGACTCATACTACCGCAGATATTCTCAGGAATTGGCCGGGAAACCAAACAGGGAAAAAGATACCTACCTGGCACATGAACGGGAGCGCTTCGCAGAGCTGGACAAGGAACTGGCGCGATACGCACAGCAGTACACGGATTCGATGGGCTTTGAACTGGCATCCCGGGAGATCCAGACAGCACTGCGCCCGGCAGAGGCGTTTTACCGAGCGGAGAGCCAGTATATGGCACTTAGACCCGGGCAGTCCTATCTCTATCAGACAGGATATGATCGGCTGTTCGGCCCTGAGGCGACGCGTTCCACCGTGCTGACGGCTGGAAAGGCGGTTCTGGCGATGATCCTGCTGTTCTCGGGCGTTTTTGCAAACGAACGGGAAACCGGGGTATATGTGCTGCAGAGAGCGGCTAAGCTTCGACCGGTTATGCTCCGCAGCAAAACGGCGATCCTGCTCATTTGCTCTGCGGCCGTAACATTGGTTTCGTTTCTTCCAAGAAGCATTGCCATTGCCATGCGATCTGGCGGATTTGCCTTAGACGTGCAGGCCAATAGCGCGCAAGTCTTTGCCTTTCTTCCGGACATCTGGACGTTGGGGATGTGGTTTACCGCGATATTGCTGGGATGTTGGCTGGCGCTTTGCGGCGTAGGCTGTGTTGTTTTCGGTATTTCCCGCCGAGTGCGCAGTACAGTTTCCTCGGTGATAATCTCGTCGACGGTTCTGCTGATTCCGTTATGCACGATAGGTTTAGTTATAGTAAGATAATACATGCCAATAATACGACTGGCAACCTTAACTTGCAGAATCGGAATGTCGTCATGGACCTGGACCACAAACGGGGCGGCAATGAGATCCTCATCACCCACGATATGCACACCGCCGCCTGCGCCGATACGGTCTACCGGCTGGAGGACGGGGAGTTGGTGGGGGGGGGGGAAAAAATGATTCCAATGATGAGAGTATTAAGCCCGCAGGGACTTGCTCATTCTCTATAGAGGTGCTATTATTTTATCAAGTAGTAATCATCACATTTAGCAGATTTTGCGCGACGATAACCGTTGTTTTATGTGCTCCGAATAGAAAAAGAGGAGAAAATATATGTACATAGACGAGAATCGTAATCTTAGTGGGTATAGCATGGCTGAGAGTGAAAAACGCGTGTGTCATAGGTGCATTGGCAACAAAGCATTGAGTAAATATATCCGAACAAACGGTGAGATGAAAAGGTGTGATTATTGTGGGGGGCGCAGCCGATCTATTCCGTTTGAGGAGTTCTTTGATGCAATTATGGATGGAGTAAGCTATGCCTATAGCCGCGCGGTAGACGAATTACCTGTTGAACACGGTGAATATGTCGGAAAGACCTATTCTTCAGATGAACTGATTTATGATGAACTATCTGAGGAAATCAATCCACAGAATGAGCGGATTCTTGATGACATTGTTGATCTGATGCCGGATGAGATCTGGTGCGATGCAGATCCTTTTGACAATGAAGTTGAAGACCTTGACTTCTATTCATGGGAAGCCTTTTGCAAGATGGTGCGGGAGAAAATGCGGTTTGTTTTCTACCGTGTCAACACAGATGAAGACGATCCCAATGATCCAATAGGTATTCTTGACCGGATTGCAAAATATACGCAGGAGGCGAAACTAACACGAAGGATTGATAAACATACGAAGCTATTCCGTTGCCGCGTCTTTCCTGATGATAAGTGGCCCACTGATCCTGGGAACTACGCTCCGCCAAAACCAGAGCATGCTGTACCGGGAAGAATGAACGCATCCGGGATTGAAATGCTCTATCTTACGCTGGAGGAAGAAACCGCCAAACAGGAGACTTATGACCGGAACCGGGAGTATGCGGTCGTCGTACAGTATCGGGTGGAGGATCCAATCTACGTGTTGGATCTTTCGCGGCTCGATACAATGGATTTGCCCAGTATCTTTGACCGGGAGCGTAGGGAAACTGCCCACGCTATAAAATTCCTCAAGCAGTTTGCAGATGATATTTCAAGGCCAAAAGTAAATGTAAATATAGATACAGAGTATGTCCCGACACAAATAATGACCGAATTTTTCCGCTATGTGAGGCCCAAGGACAGAGATCGATATGATGGAATCCTGTATAAAAGCACACAAAACCCGGGTGGCAAATGCCTGGTTTTGTTCATGAACCGCGAAGATGTGTTGACCGGGAAGCACGGGATTCATCTTAATCCGGCAGAAACACACTTTTATAAAAAACAGTATACCGAAATAGTTAATGATGCAACGTCGTGTGCAAAGAAGGAGCTTTTAGCAAAAGTTCTCCTTCAACGCTATGGCAATATGCCCGTAAAAGATATTCCCGCCTCGTCCGTTGTTGCGGGAAAAGAAAAGTTGGGGTGATATTTCGGCATAAAACGGGTCATTAGAGAGTTAATACTGTGAACAACTTTGACCTTTGTAACCAAGGGGAATGGTATTCTCATAATTTAGTAATGTCATCCTCATACAATGCTGATGATTCCTTATTCGCCTTGAATGTGGGGGAGAGATGGACTATAATACTTTCCAGAGCGATAATGTGATAATCGAAAAAGGATGAAAGATGTGATTAAGAATTGAACAGAGAAACGATTATCACCTGACACCGGGCGGGTACGTTGTCGTGCCGGGCAGTGTACAGCACTATATTGAAGTCAAGGACCAGGAGCTCCCCTGCCTCCAGATGGATATTTTCGGAACGCCTCGCCCGGAGTTTAAGAAGCTCTATATGGATTATCTGGAGAGTCTGAAATGAAAATGAGGAATTTTGTTAGGGAGAACCTGGCAAAAAACGGTTATGTGGTCGGAGCGTTTGTGGCTTCTGGTTCCGCTATGAACTGCGAGTGCCTTGCCATCAACGGATATGACTTTGCCATTATAGACGCAGAGCATGCACAGACAGACTGCGAGACGCTGGTGGAAATGTCCCGTGCCAGCGAATTGTACGGGATGTCCGCATTTGTGCGCGTATATGATCCCTGCGACTACACGATGATGAGCCGCCTGCTGGATGTCGGAATCCACGGGATCATGGTGCCAATGGTGGAGAGCAGCGGACAAGCGGAGCGGATCATTTCTGCCGTAAAATATCCTCCGCTGGGACATCGCGGTGCAAATCTGGGACGTGGACCTCGCTGGGGAAAGTATGAGAACTATCCGCAGCAGGCAAACGATACACTCTACACCATCGTGCAATGTGAGACGAGAGAGGGCGTGGAGAGTATCGACGCCATCTGCCGGACAGAGGGCATAGATTGTGTTTTTATCGGTACCGGAGATCTGTCCCAGGACCTGGGGCATATGGGTGATCCGAAGCATCCGGAGGTGGAGGATGCAATCGTCACTGTGCTGGCTGCCTGCCAAAGGAACGGGGTCGTTCCCGGTATCGTTGCAGGAGGTGCAGAGGCAGCGGCACAGCGCCTGAAGCAGGGATTTCAGCTGGTGACTTGCATGAACGACCAAGTCTTTTTCAGACAAGAAAGCGAAAAACGACTTCTGGCCGTGCGAAGTGCGTTCGAAAAAAACTAATGCGAAGAATTAAGCCGCAAACATGTGAGGCCTGTGGCTTCGTCTTGAAAATGATTTGAGGAAAAGACACCGGTGCGTATTTCTTTGATTACTGCGGCGCAGAAATTGACATCTGCGGAAATGTTGAAAAGACTTGCATAAACCGGAACGTATGGTATACTACGGCACAATCAGTGAGGGGGAGATGCTTCGGCCTCATAGCATCAAACCGGCTATAGCATCAAATAACCGATCCGCGATCCGGGGCGAAAAATCGCCCCGGATCATCATTTGAGCGTGAGACATATAAAGGTGGAGAAATCCGGGCATGGCATCAAAAAAGCATCAATTTCGGTCCGGGCCGTTTTCAGAGCATCAGAGGCACGCGGTCCTGTTTTTCATAAAAATGCCGGAAAGTCTTTGATACCAATGGGTTTGGGCGTTTTACGGGCGTCAAAAGCGTCAAGAAAAAACGGCGCAATCCCTTTGATACCAACGGATTGCGCCGTTTCAACATTGCCTCCAAAACCGCGTGTCGAGAGTTCGAATCTTTCTGCCCCTGCCAAGAAAACACCCGATTTCGTATGAAATCGGGTGTTTTTTGCAACTATTTTGGGCTAATTATCGCGGCACGCGGTTTGGCGATGCGCAAGCGCAGCGGCAAATCAGCATCAATCGTGCCATCCGGTGACGTCTGTTTCGAACTTTTCCGTCTGCTGCAGCATCAAAAGAGCATCAATTATGGGAAGGATAACAAAACCAACGTCCCTGTTCCCGTGGGTAAGGGCCTGTTCAGCCGTGAGCTGGAGAGCCGGCTCATCGGCCTGGAGAAGGGCGAGAAGAAGATCCTGACGGCGGACGGCCATGCCGTGGAGGTGGAGATCGTCCGGATCAGCCACACCGTTTTGCCGGAGCTGACCGACGAGAACGTGGCGGCCTTCGGCATAGATGGCGTCGCCACGGTGGACGACCTGCGCCGTTATTGCATCGCCAAGCAGGTGGACG
>JAEEGL012601700.1_pt1 | contig 17387 bp, 15 predicted proteins | sample 9134231 | NCBI WGS metagenome assembly JAEEGL01 (sample SAMN16246548, study PRJNA631951) | gut metagenome | biome: gut microbiome; feature: rumen; material: fiber-attached | host: Bos | place: Iran: Karaj | collected 2018-10
CGGTAAAATCGATGACAGCCTGCTGCACGGCAGGCTGTCTTTTTTCTTTACTATAATATATCGACCTGCGTCTCCATAAGGACGCCCATATCCGATACTGCAAATATTCGAAGGGATTACCGAAGGGCCTGTTCGGCGTGGGTGGCGGCGGAACGGTAGATGGCTTCGATGATGGACACGGACTTGCGCGCTTCGCGGCCGTCCACGTCCACGGGCGTTGCGGTTTCGATCGCTTCGGCGACGCGAGCGATCTGGCGGCAGTGGTTCTCCATGGCGAAGGCCATGGGATCGGCCGAACGGTTGTTCTTTTCCGAACCCTGCGCCATCAGGGCGCGGGCTCTTGCATCCAGTGGATCCTCGTCCCGGAAGGACCATGCCGTGATCGCGCCATCGGTGATGATCGCGCTGCCGCGCTCGCCGGTCAGCTGCAGTTCCGCGGGATAGCCCGGATAGCTGGAGGTCGTGCCGATCAACGTACCCAGGGCGCCGCTGTTGAACCGCAGGCAGGCGACGGCCGTGTCCTCCGCTTCGATGGAACGGTGCAGGAGCGTGCCGGTATAGGCAAAGACGGAATCCACCGGCCCGGCCATCCATTGCATCAGGTCCACATAATGGATGCTCTGATTCATCAGGGCACCGCCCCCATCCATAGCCAGGGTCCCATGCCAGGGGGAGGCCGAATAGTATTCCGGCTTCCGATACCAGCGTACCGAAACGTTGATGTTGATGAGCTTCCCAAAGCGGCCTGCCTGAACAGCCTGCTTTAAAAACCCATGGGCGTCAGAAAAACGGTTGTTGAAGATGCAGCTCAGCACCACATGATGCCGGTCGCAGGCGGCGATCATGTGGTCGATTCGTTCGGTCGTGATCTCGATCGGCTTCTCCACGATCACGTGGATGCCCCTTTCGGCGGCATACAGGGCGGGCTCCATGTGCAGACCGCTGGGGGTACAGATGGAAACCAGGTCTATATCGCCCCGATCCAGCATGGTCTGATATTCCGTATACCAGGGAACGCCGAGCCGCTCCCCCGCACGGCGGGCGCTCGATTCGCTCCGGCTGGCGACCGCGCGGATCTGCGTGCGCGGGCAATCCAGATAGGCCCCTATGTGCATGGAAGAGATGGCTCCGCAGCCGATGATCCCAACGCCCAACATAAGGTTTACTCCTCCTGATACAACAATTCCAACAATAACGCCAGGTTCCGCACCACATGATAGGGGTCCTTGACCGGCAGCGCCACGACCTTGTTCATGGGCTGCCCCGCCCGATCACGGATCTGGACCCACTCCCGCACGTCCGGGTCCGGATTCGGGAAGGTGGCATACGCATAGGCAAAGACCCGATCATGCCACGCCAGGAAGGCGTCGTCTCCCGTCTCAAAATAGCAGCGCAGCGTCGTGTACAGCGCTTCGGAATGCACCCACCACAGCTTGCCGGCCCAATCCGCCAGCTGCCGCGACATGGGTTCCTGCTCCAGTCCCCGGTTGTCGCCCTCCGGCTGGCCGCCGAAAAGCCCCGCAAAGTGCAGGAGCCCGCCATACGGTTCGTCCCAGCCGAGCTCCAAGGCACGCTTGGCGATGCGATAGATCCGTTCCCTCCATGCCGTACGGCCCGTAAGGGCGGCGGAATCCAGCATGAACCACACGTCCTCGATGGTATGCCCCGGGTTGATGTGCATGCCGAGGAGCCGATCCAGCTTCCGTCCGTCGGCACAGATGATCTCCCGGATGCAGTCGCGCTCGTCCGTGAAGTTCGTCAAAACATCGCCGGTGTATGCCGCCAGGTCCCGTTTCAGATCCTCGCAGAACGAAGGATCGAGCCGACGAGCCGCCCCATGCAGCTCCGCCGCGACGTTCTCGAGGATCATGGGCACGCCGTGGGCACGGTATTGCGCGCTCAGGGGGTACGGCAGCGTATGGAAGTCCCCGGTTTTGACGCGATCCTGAATGGACCGGTACAGATCCTTCGCAAAGAGGTACGCCGGCTCGTCGTCCGCGGCTTCGGCATACTTGGCAAGGCCCGCCACCACGAAGCAGTCCGCATAGATGCTGGCGTCCAGGGCGTCGCACCCGGCAGCATACTTGGGCGTCCCGTCGGCTTCCAGCAGGAAGGCGCAGCGAAGAGGCGCGCCGGGGAGAAGCGCATGCTGCATCAGAAACGACGCGCCCTGGCGGGCCAGGCGCAAAAACTCCGCCCGCTCGGCGGCGGAGAAGAGCGGCGCCTGCAGGGTCGCCAGCTTTGCGAACATCCAGACGAACCGGCCCTGGCTCCAACAGTATTTGTCGCGGCTGACCAGGGTCCTGCCGTCGTTGGTAAAGCAGTTGACAAAGCCGCCGTGCTCCCTGTCTTCGCAGCGGGGCAGCCAGTAAAACAGGAATCGGTTTTTCAGTTCGTTCTCATAAAAGCCGCGAAGCAGCAGGAGCCGATTGTGATCCATGAGTCTTTCCCTCAAAACATGGCTTTGCAGACCTTGTCCACCGCGTGAATGATGTCCGCGATGTCGTCGTCGGTGTACAGCGGCCCGTGGCTGATGGCCACGAACCGGTCCACCAGCCCGTTGGTCCGCGGGCAGACCGCCTCCGATGTCCAGACGAGGTCCTCTCCGTCGAATCCTTTGCCGAAGGGCGGCATGGCGGGATGGAACATGGCTTTAGACTTGATGGGGTATTGGTCCACAAGATTGCAGCAGTACGATGTAGGCCCGCAGGGGATGCCCTCCGCGGTGACGGCCGCTGAGAAGCGGATCGCTTCCTCTTTGGAATGGAGCAGCAGGATGAACGCAAAGCCGCATTCTCCGTCCACATGCCGGATCGTGAACCCGGGGCAGGCGGAGAAGGATTCGATCAGCATCCGCTGATGGCGGCGGCAGGTCTCTAAAATGCGGGGCAGCCGGCGGGATTGGGCCAGCAGATACGCGCCCTGCAGCTCGCTCATCCGCAGCTGCAGCCCCGCAAAGCTTTGCTCGGGCGCCGCCAGCGCCGGATCGGACAGCTGCGCCGCGAAGAACGGCCGCACGGAACCGAGGTCGTGATACCGCACGGCGCGGGCGAACAGCTCCTCGTCGTCGGTGAAGAGCATGCCCCCTTCGCCGCAGGTGATCATCTTGTGGGTTTGGAAACTGGTGATGGCCGCCTTGCCGAAGGTGCCCAGCTTCCTGCCGCCGAAACTGCCGCCCAGGGCCTGGGCCACGTCCTCGATCACCGTGACGCCATGCGCGTCGGCGATCTCCATGATCCGGTCCATTTTGGCGGGGCACCCCTGATAGTGGACGGGGATGACGCCCTTGGTCTTCGGAGTGATCTTGCGGGCAAAGTCCTCGGGGTCCAGGTCCAGATCCTCGCCGATGTCGCAGAACACCGGCGTGATGCCCAGATTCACCAGCATGCAGTAATCGGTATACCAGGAAAAGGCGGGGATGATGACCTCGTCCCCGGGGCCGAACCCGGCAGCGGCCACCGCGCACTGAAGGGCCGCGGAGCCGCTTGAGACCGCCAGCGCGAACCTTGTGCCGATCTGCGCCTTCAGCTCGGCTTCCACGGTCTTGACCTTGGTGGGCGTGCCGATGCCGTAATGCCGAAAGGGGCTCTTCTCCCGGACCACATCGGCCAGTTCCTTCAGCTCCTCCTCTCCCGTCAGGGACGCGCCCAGCATCGCGGAGGGAAACGGGGCGGTCCGCACCGGGCTTCCGCCGTCAATCGCCAAACATTCCATAGGTTGCCTCCTTATTCGCCGACCAGTGCCAGCAGGTTTTCCCGGCAGATCTTGTTGTAGGCCTTCTGGCTGATACGGCCCATTTCCACGCCTTCGTCGAGGAAGGCGGACAGCTTCCGATAGTTGGAGAGGGTGCAGTAATCCACGCCGAAGAAGATCTTGTCCTGAAACGCCTCGAGGAATTTGTACCCGAAGGCCGGATCGCGCATGATGGCGTTCTCGCCCGAACCGGCGGACAGGTCCGCCAGCATCCCCGGGTAATTGCGCATGAGCTCCACGGCTCGACCGCCCGGCGTCACAGGCCCCTTGGGATCGGTGCCTCGGTTCTCGTTGGTACAGTCGCCGCTGATCTCCGACCACCACATATGGCTGTGCCCGATGAGCCGCAGCTTCGGGAATCGTTGAAGGGTCTTTTCGATGTTCGGCACCCCGAGCTCGTCGAGGATGCCGTACTTGTAGTTGACCGGACCGATATGGAACAGGACCGGCAGGTCGCATTTTTCCGCATGGGCAAACACGTTCTGCATCAGCGGATCGTCCACGCGCATGCTGGGCGTGAACTCCCCGATGCCCTTGGCGCCCAGGGCCTTATAGTAGGTGAAGATCACAGAAAAGTCGGATTCCGGGCTGCGCAGCAGCCAGCGGGGGTCCACGTTGCAGAACCACCAGCCGATCGTCTCCGGGTATTGCTCCGCCGCCAGGCGTGCATCCCGGTTGGACAGCTGATCGGTTTGATACTCCGGCGAGACCAGGGGCAGGGCCACGCCCTTCTCCACGCCGATCCTGTCATACATGCCGCGCAGGTCCGGCGGGGTCAGCGCCCAGTCCCGGCCGCCGCCCATGCAGGGGTAGCCCTTTTCCAGTGTGACGTGTGCGTGAATGTCCAGTTTTTTCAGCAGCAAAACGATCCCTTCTCTCTGTTGTTTTATACCTTCATTGTACGGCTTTTGCCGGTGGCAAGCCATAGATACGATTCCAAAACATGTAGTATTTGATGCTTTTTCGACAGAAAAAAACGGACGCTGAGCCCTTGGAGTGCTCAACGTCCGCTGCCCTCATTTGGTTTTCCAGGGCGGCAGCTCGGGCAGACACTGCTCGAACCGCTCCACATAGGCCCGCATGCAATCGCCCGCATAGGTCCCCTTCAGGAACCGGTCGATGGCGGTGCGGTAGAACTCCTCCCACGAGGCGGTCTCGTCCAGCGGACGGATGGGATAGAACAGGATGCCGTTCTTCGCGGCGGCCGCCTGATCGCCCGGCGCATCGCCCAGCATGATGGCCTTGCTCGGATCATACTGTCCCTTGACGGCGGCGATGATCTCGGCCTTGGTCCCGTCCTCCTGGGCGCCCAGGAGCGCCACATAGCGGTCTATGCCATGCTCGTGCCATTCCTTGACGAGCGCTTCCCGGGGCGTGGCGGAGACGATCACGATGTCGGCATAGGCGCTGAGCTTCTGCAGGCTCTCCCGCACGAACGGGAACGGAGGGATGCCATGGACCATCTTGGCGACCCGCGCGTTCATGTCCAGAGACCAGCGCAGCACGCGGGCCATCTCAGGATCGTCGGTCAGCTTCGACACCGCGTCGTTGTTCAGGATCGGCGCAGTCTCCACCCAATGCCGGAAATGCTCGTAGGGCGGCATGGTGAACTCCCGCTGCTGTACTTCGGGACGCTCCTTCAACAGGTCGAGGACTCGGATCACCGCGTGGAAACGGCTGCACCCTCGGGTTTTGGAATATAGATTCACGAACTCCCATGCTTCCCGCGCCAGGCTGGAGATGGGCTGCAGATCCCAGTTGTCGATGGTGGCGGGGCAGAAGCACTCCTTGTGCTTGATCTCCATGGTATCGAACGCGCATCCGTCCGAGTCGATGCAAACGAGGAACGGGTGCCGCGCGATATATTCCGTTTGCAATGCGTTCGTCTTCATGGGTGCCTCACAGAATCCACTTCTCGATCGCTTTGGCAAAGCCGTCCCGGTCGAACCGGTCCGTCACGTCGTCGGCGATCTGTTTGAGCCGCTCGTCTCCGTTCTCCATGGCGATGCCCAGGGCGGCATGGGAGATCATGGAGGCATCCATGCCCATGGAATCGCCCACGCTCATCACGTTATCGAACGTCAGGCCAAGGCGGTCCAGCAGGGTCTGCATAGCCTTGACGCGATCGGTGTTGGTGCTGTAGAACTGGATGTCCTTGGTCGTGCCGTCAAGGAATTCCACGTATGGGCGGGCCTTCAGTCCGTCGATGATGGGCTGCTGCTTTTCCTCGGGCACACCGTAGAGGTTGAACTTTTCGACGCCCAGCTGCTCCTGCAGCAGGAACTCGCTGAGCTTGCCGCGCACGCCGATCTGCTTGCCCGAATCCACGTACCAGACGTGATGGGGCGGCACCGGGTACTTCCAGATCTCGTCCAGGATCTCCTGCTCGAAGTACAGGCTCCCGTCCGCAGCCACCTCGCTGTAGATATGCTGCCCTTCGTAGAGGCGGGCCAGGTCGGCGGACTGCTCGGGGGTGAAGGTCTCCTTATAGATGATCTCACCGGTCCAGCGGTCGATGACGCGGGCGCCCGCGGCGGTCACCCAATAGCGGAAGGTCATGTCCCGATCGATCTGAGGCGGGAACATGTTGGCGCTGCGGCCGGAGCAGGGCACGCAGATGATGCCGCGCTTCTGGCATTCGCGCAGCGCATGGATGGTGCGAAAGCTCATCCACGTCTGGTCGCGCTGCAGGGTGGTGCCGTCAAAGTCCAGGGTGATCAGCTTGATTTGGTTTTTGTCAAACATCGAATCTACATTCTCCTTTTTCTATCTACTACATATCCACGTCCGTGTTGCCCGTCAGGCGGAAGAACAGCAGCATGGACAGAACGACGACGACCATCAGGATGGTGGCAAGGGCGGACGCTACGCCGTATGCGCCCTTGTTGACCTGCTGGAACATGGAGACCGTGATGGTCGCTGTTCGGGTGTTGTACAGCATCAGCGTCGAGGACAGCTCCTGGATCAGGGTAATCCAGCTCAGGATCGCGCCGGAGACGATGCCCGGGGTCATGACAGGCATGGTGACCTTAAAGAACGTGGGCACCGAGCTGTACCCGAGGCTGGCCGAGGCTTCGTCGATGCTGGGGCTGATCTGCCTGAGGATGGAGGCGCTGGAGCGGAGGGTGTACGGCAGCCTTCGGACGATATACGACAGGATGATGATGGTCCCCGTGCCGCCCAGGGCAAGGATGTTGATCTTGTCCTTCGTCAGCACGATCACATGGCCCAGGAGGTTCACGGTGCGCTCGCTGGCGATCCGGGCGGTCATCTCGGGCGAGAAGGTGCTTTGGAAGCTGAACCCGGTGTTGTAGCAGATCAGCAGCATCAAGCCGAAGATCGTGCCGGAAATGACGTAGGGCATCTGCGCACAGGCGTCCAGGATGCGGGAGAAGATGTTCTTCCGCCGGACCGTGATATAGGCGAACATGGTGCCGAAGATGACGATGACCACGATGGCGATGATGCCGTATTTGAACGTGTTCCCGATCGCGCGCCCCATCTTGTTCCAGGCCTGCACATAGTTGTCCAATGTCCATACGTCCTGAATGATGCTGTGCTTGACCTTTCGGAAGGAGAGCACGATGCAGTACAGGACCGGCAAAAACGCCAGGAAGGTGACCAGATACACGTACAGGTGAGCGAAGACAGCGCCTGCCGGGTTTTTGATCTTCTTTGCCGTGGGCGGGTTGAGCATGCTCATGTTGTAGTTCTTGCGGGAGAAGTACATCTGCAGCAGGAACACGACGATGGCGATGAAGATCATGATGAAGGCGATGCTGGAGGCAAAGAACGCGTCGCCGCCCTCTTCGCTGAGCCACTCGTTGTACACGAGGACCGGCATGGTCGTATAGCCTTCGCCGATCAGACGCGGTGTGCCGTAATCGGCGAACGCCCGCAGGAAGATGATGGCGCCGCCGGACAGGATCGTGGGCGTGACCAGGGGAAGGCTGATCTTCAGGATCTTCTTGAGACCGTGGTCGCCCAGGCTTTCCGCCGCTTCATCCAGGGATTTGTCCACCTTTTTCAAAGCGCCCTTCGTGTACATGTACATGTAGATGAACAGGTGCAAGGTGAAGACCAGCAGGATGCCGTTGAAGCCGTAGATCGGGGGCAGCTCGACGCCCAGCTTGGCGAAGAACTTGGTGATGGCGCCGGCTCTGCCGAACATGAGGATCCAGGAATAGGCGCCGATGAAGGGCGGGGAGAACATGGACATGATGATCACGATATTCAGCGCCTTGATGCCCCAGATCTTGAAATTGGTGGTGATATACGCCATGGAGACGCCGATCAGCGAGGCGAGGATGGTGGCGATGAAGGTGACCTTGACAGAATTCCAGACCGCACCGCGGTAATACGGCGTCGTGACGAATCGGATGAAGTTGTCCGGGGAGAAATGCCCGGGGTTCTCCACCGCCTGGAAGGCATTCACGACCAGATGGATCACGGGATAGATCAGGAACAGCCCGAAGAATACCAGTGACAGGACGGTCATGAAGCTCCAGAAATCGAAGCGGTATCCTTTCTTAAACATGGCTCTCGACTCCCTCGATCAGCGTGACCTCGGTCTCCTTGTCGAACAGATTGATCCGGTTCGTGTTGACGCCCAGCCACACCGTGTCGCCCTCGTTGAAGATGCACTCGGCGCTGGAGGTGTCCGCGCTGACTTCCACGTTGTACCCGAGGCCGCAGTCCACGATGTACTGGATGTACTTGCCGAGGAACCGCTTGACCAGGACCTTCGCCTGCATGCCGCGCCCCTCCGGCTCAAAGGTGAATTCCTCCGGACGGATGTACACGAGGATCTCCTCGCCTTTCCTGAGGGGCTTCATGTTCTTTACGACGATGTCCGGGCCGCTGGGCATGGTGATCACCGTGTTGCCCGCGCTCTGTTCGCGCACGATGCCGACGACGCGGTTGCTGTGGCCGATGAAGTCGGCCACGAAGGTGTTGTACGGGCGTAGATAGATCTGCTCCGGCGCTTCGATCTGCTGGATGTCACCCTTGTTCATGACCGCGATCCGATCGGAGATGGCCAGCGCCTCCTCCTGATCGTGGGTCACGTAAACCGTCGTGATGCCGATCTGCTTCTGGATGTCCCGGATGGCTTCCCGCATTTCGATGCGCAGCTTGGCATCCAGGTTCGAAAGGGGCTCATCCATCAAAAGCACCTGCGGTTTCACCACGATGGCGCGGGCCAGCGCGACGCGCTGCTGCTGACCGCCCGACAGCTTGTCCGGATAACGATCCTGATACTGGGTGATCTGCACGGTCTCCATGATCTCCGCGACCCGCCGCTTGATCTCGTCCTTGGGAAGCTTTTTGTTCTTCAGGCCGTATTCGATGTTGCGGTAGACCGTCATGTTCGGGAAGATGGCATAGTTCTGGAACACCATGCCGAAGTTCCGCTTGTAGACCGGGATTCGGTTGATGACCTTATCGTCAAAGGCAATGGTGCCCGCTTCGATGGAGTTGAAGCCTGCGATCATGCGCAGCAGCGTCGTTTTGCCGCAGCCGGAGGGGCCAAGCAGGGTGAACAGCTCACCGGGCTTGATGTCCAGCGACAAATCGCGGATGACGACGTTGTCCTCATACTGCTTCTTCGTGTTTTTGATATGGATTGCAACTGCCACGGTTTTCTCCTTTTCCTCAACACCCCGTTATCGGATGACCAATAACGGGGTGTTGGAACACAGATTGTTTAGTTTAGATCAGCCGAGATTGGCGATGATGTCCTGGAGCTTGGCCTTCAGGTCCTTGTTGGCGTTGACCCACTCGGTGGGGTACATCAGGGCGGGCAGCTGGTCGCTGCTGGGGATGCCCTCCAGAGCTGCGAAGGTGACGTCAGGACGCACGGAACGCTGATTCAGCTGGTCGGCGTGGGCCTGCTGCACATCGTGGCTCAGCATGAAGTCGATGTAGGCCTTGCCGTTTTCGGGGTTCGGGCCGTCCTTGATGAGGCCCATGAAGGAGTTACGGAGCGTGATGCCTTCCTTGGCGTAGACGGGATGGACTTTGACGCCGTCCAGCATCAGCGTGAGGACCAGCTCCTCATTGGTGATGCCGACCACATATTCGCCGTTGGCGACAGCGGGCGGGACCTTGGAGGAAGAGCTCTGCATCTTGCCGTCCAGGTTGGCCAGGAACTTCTTGACAAAGTCCCAATGATTGTCCATGTCTTCGACCTTGCCGCCGGCCATGGCGCAGAGCATGTTGATGATCTGCTCACGGGAGGAGGAGGCACCGGACGGGTCGCAGAAGCTGATCTGGCCCTTGAGGGCTTCGTTGGTAAGGGACTCCCAGCCATCGATGGTGACGCCGCTCTTGGCAAGGAGCTCGTCGTTGACGATGATGGTGTTCACGTTGATCTGAACGGGAGTGTACAGATCGGTGTCACCGGAGAAGGAGGGCAGGATGTTGACCTTCTCGGGGGAGACATAGGGGGTGAGATAGGGCTCAAGGCCCGCATAGATGGAGGCGGAACCACCGATCATCACGTCGGCCTGGGGGTTGTCCTTCTCGGCCTCGATACGGGCAGTCAGCTCACCGGAACCGGCGCTGACGAACTCCAGTTCGCAGTCAGGATACATGGCGTCCCACAATTCCTTCTCCAGGTCTTGCTGATCCTGGCTGGATGCGGTGTAGACCACCACGCGGCCCTTGGGGACATACTTTTCTTCCGTGTCGGCATTGGCCGGCGCGAAAGAGGCAGCACCCAACAGAAGCATCAGAGCAAGTGCGATCGCAAGGATCTTTTTCATGATTGTTCCTCCTTTATTGTGTAGTTTTGCAAGCATTTCCTGCTTGTCGAAACGCAGGCGCGGACTGCACCTTTGTATATTTATTGTACAGGAACTCACCCGTTTACTCCATGTGTAATATTGGATATTTATGTATTATTTTACAAAGATGGGGCGCTGAAGCCCCTCCGGAAGCATATTTCTTCCATAAATATACATATTCGCATACCGATGGGGCCCGCTTCGTCCCGCAGACCGTCTTCCCCTCATTCGGCGTTCTCCGACTGCCGCTGAGCTCGTATGGCCTTGCGGTATTGCATGGGGGACATGCAGACGTAGGACTTGAACACCTTGCTGAAATAGAACTGATCGCAGAAGCCGAACCGTTCCGAGATCTCGTTGATGGAAAGGGAATCCTCCTTCAGCAGCTCGATCGAAGCTTCGATCTTGAGGTTTTGCGTGTAATGGGTGATCGTTTCGCCGGTCACCTGCTTGAACACCTTGCACAGATAGTTCGGGCTCAGCGATACATGGGCCGACAGGTCCGCCAGGCTCAGCGGCTCGCATAGATGCGCCTTGATGTATTCCTGCAGCTCGGTCACCATAGTGTTGGTCCAGCCGATACCGGCGGATTCATTTTCAAAATTCACGTTCTGCAGGATCAGGGACAGGAAGGCATTTATATAGGAAATGATCGCTTCCGCGGAACCGGGGCGATTCATCTGCTGTTCGACAAATATTTCGTTGAAAATGAAGTTGCTTTGGATATTGAGATCGGAGCCCCATATCTTGCTGCGCGTGTTGGCGGAATAGATCGTGTAGCTGGTGCGCACGATCTCGCTGGTGATGCTGATCCAGATCATGTTGGCGGTGGGGTCTGTCGAGGAGCCCCATTTGATCCGATGGGGCGTTCCCGGCGGGATGATGCAGAACTGACCCGGCGCCAGATCATAATAGCTCGGTCCGATCTGGATGAGCGTATGCTTGTCCAGTTGGATCGTCATCTCATAGTAATTGTGTTCTTCGAGCGCAGTGAACGCCTCATCCGGACGCTGCTGTTCCGAATGGATGTCCACGATCCTGGGCATGTCCTGTCCGAGATGCAGATTCAGGAACAGATCGTTCAGGTTTGCGGGAGTGAGATTGCTCCGGATATGATTCAAGATATGGATGATGCGGTCTTTCACAGCCCTTTTCCTTCCTCTTCACACCTGATATTTTAGCGCGCCAGACACCGTTTTGCAAGCAAAACCCGCAATCGGACGGGCAGCGCCGAATCTGCGTAAAGGATTACATAAACTTCAAGGAAATCCACATTTCCATTTGTATAAAAATCTCGTACAATATAGTTGTGATGCCCTGAAAAAAGGTTCGGACGGAGGATTGATGAAATGAAAGCTTTTTCCAAAGATCAGCTGCAGGTGCGCGTGTTCGAGACGCGAGCCGAGATGGGTGCGGCATCCGGTGCGGATTTTGCCGCGACAGTCAGGGAACTGTTGAAAGAGAAGGACCACATCCGCGTGGTGTTCGCCGCCGCGCCGAGCCAGAATGATTTCCTGAAGGCGATCACGGAGGACCCCTCCATCGACTTTTCCCGCATCGATGCGTTCCACATGGACGAATACGTGGGGCTGGACCACCGGGCCCCCCAGGCGTTCGGCCAGTTCCTGCGCGACAGGCTGTTCAGCCTGGTCCCCTTCCGCTCGGTCTCCTATCTGAATGGGGAGGACCCCGATACCGCCAAAACAGCGGCGGCCTATACGGCGCTGCTGAACGCCGAGCCCATCGACATCGTCTGCATGGGGATCGGGGAGAACGGGCACATCGCCTTCAACGATCCCGCCTTCGCCAGGTTCGACGATCCCGAGGATGTGAAGGTCGTGGAGCTGGACGACACCTGCCGGATGCAGCAGGTCCACGACGGCTGCTTCGATACCTTCGACGCGGTCCCCACCCATGCGCTGACCCTGACGGTCCCGCGCCTCATGCGGGCCACGTACCATTTCTGCATGGTGCCCGCCCCCACGAAGGCTCCGGCGGTGAAGCGGATGCTGACCGGCGAGATCTCGGAGGACTGCCCCTGCACCATCCTGCGCAGGCAGCCCCACGCGACCCTGTATCTGGACGGCGACAGCAGCGCCCTGCTGTGAGGAGGCACCCATGAAGAAGCTGATCCGAAACGTACGCATCGTGGACGGCGGGCTCGTCACACCCGGAAGCCTGCTCATCCGGGACGGCAGGATCGCGGGCGTGCTGGCGCCTGACGCCGCTGTCTCCGACGCGGAGATATGGGAAGGCGACGGCCTGTATGCGTCTGCCGGCTTCATCGATATGCACACCCACGGCGCCGGCGGCGCTGACTTTATGGACGGGACGCCGGAAGCCTATATGACCGCGTGCCGGATGCATCTTGTCCATGGGACGACGACGATCTTTCCCACCACCCTGGCCGCCTCCCATGGGGAAATAGTCCGCAGCATCGAGACCTTCCGGGCCGCAAAAGAGGCGCTGAACCGGGATCAGTATGTGCCCGGTCTCCATCTGGAAGGGCCGTACTTCGCCATGGCGCAGAAGGGCGCCCAGGACCCGCGCTACGTCCGCAATCCCGATCCCGCCGAATATGAGGAGCTGGTCCGGATCGCCGATGGGGCGATCCTGCGCTGGTCCATCGCGCCGGAGCTCCCCGGGGCCATGGAGATGGGTGATTATCTGTGCGCCCACGGCATCCTGCCGACCATCGGGCACACCGACGCCACCTATGACGATGTCCAGGAATCGATCCGTCACGGGTATACGCACATCACGCACCTGTATTCCTGCACCTCCACCATCATCCGCAAAGGCGGGTTCCGCATCCTCGGCGTCACGGAAAGCGCCTACTGCTTCGACGCTCTGACGGCGGAGCTGATCGCCGACGGCTGCCATCTGCCCCTGGAGTTGCTCCGCATGATCGTCAAGTGCAAGGGCGTGGATCGGCTCGCACTGGTGACCGACTCCCTGCGCCCCGCCGGACTGGACGTGACGGAGACGAGGATCGGCAGCGAGGAGGACGGCCGGAGCTGCATCATCGAGGATGGCGTGGCCAAGCTCCCCGACAGGAGCGCCTTCGCCGGCAGCATCGCCACCACCGACCGGCTGGTCCGCACGGTCTGGAAAAAGGCGGGGTTCCCGCTGCCCGACACGATCCGCATGATGAGCGAGAATCCCGCCCGGATCATGCACATCGACGATCGAAAGGGGCGGCTGCTGCCCGGCATGGATGCGGACATCGTCCTCTTCGACGAGGACGTGAACGTGCGAGACGTGTTGTACATGGGCAGAAAGGTCAACCCATGAGGACCCTGCTGAAAAACGTGCGCATCGTCGAAGGCTCCGTGCGAGCCGGTTCGCTGCTGCTGGAGGATGGAAAGATCCGCGGGGTCCTGCCGGTGCAGACCGAGCTGGAGGCGGATGCCGTCATCGACGGGAAGGGCCGGTTCGTTTCCCCGGGGCTCATCGAATTGCACTCTCACGGCTCCGGCGGCCACGATTATATGGACGGCACCCAGGCTGCCTATCATGGCGCGGCCGAGATGCAGCTGCAGCACGGCGTCACGACCCTGCTGCCCACCACCGTCGCCGCCAGCAAGGGGGAGTATCTGCGCACCCTGGATGCCTTTCGCACCGCAAAGGCGGCCCGCAGCGACAGGCAGTGCCTGTACGGCATGCACTTCGAGGGCCCGTTCTTCCCGGAGCAGCGGGCGGGCGGCATGGACCTGCGCTACATTTCGCCCCCCGATCCGTCCCTGTACGAGGAGCTGACGGAGTATGCCCCGGGCTGCATCGCCCGGTGGACCGCTGCGCCGGAGCTGCCCGGCATCGAACGGTTCGGAGATTTCTGCCAGAAAGCCGGCATCCTTCCCTCCATGGGCCATACCGATGCCACGATCCGCGAGGTATGGAAGGCCAAGGCGCACGGGTTTCGGCATATCACGCACCTCTATTCCGACATGTCCACCATCACCCGGGAAAAAGGGTTCCGCATTTTGGGCGTTCTTGAATGCGCCTACGCCATGGACGATCTCTGGGTGGAGGTCATCACGGACGGGTGCCATCTGCCGCCGGACCTGTTCCGCATGATCTACAAGCTGATCGGACCGGAGCGGCTGCAGCTGTGTTCCGACTCGATCCGGCCGGCGGGTACCAATGAGACGGAAAACGTCATCGTGGGGAGTTTGGAAAGCGGCGTCCACGGGATCATCGAGGACGGCGTGGCCAAGTTCCCCGATCGCTCCGCCTTCTACGGCAGCATCGCCCTGGGCAACGATCTTATCCGCGTGGCGGTGCAAAAGGTGGGGATCCCCCTGCCGGAGGCTATTCGGATGATGACGGAGAACCCCGCGAAGATCTTGGGCATCGACCATCAAAAAGGGCATATCCGCGAGGGATTCGACGCGGACCTGATGCTGTTCGACGAGAATATCGACGTCTGCAGCGTCTTCTACGCAGGGAAGGAAGTGATCGGATGACGCTGCTGCGGGACCTCCGCCTGATCGAAGACGGGATCATCATCCCGGCGTCCCTGCTGGTGGAGAACGGGGTCATAGAGGCGGTCCTGCCGCCGGAGGCAACGGTCGAGGGAGCAGAGGTGCAGGACTGCGGCGGGCTGTATGCGGCCCCCGGGTTCATCGAGCTGCACGCCCATGGGGCCAGCGGTTCGGACGTGATGGACTGCACGCCGGAGGCCATGGCCACGGTGGCGGAGTACCATCTGCGTCACGGCGTCACCACGTTTTATCCCACCACCTCCACCGATTCGGACGAGTCCATCCGCCGCGTGATCGACGCCTGCCGGACGGTGTCCGCTCAGCGTCGGGCGCGTCAGTCTTTGCCCGGCGTCCATATCGAAGGGCAGTACATCTCCGAGGCGCGCAACGGCGGCATGTATATGCGCTATATCCGCAATCCCGATCCCGGGGAATATGTGCCCCTCATCGCCTATGCCGACGGATGGATCAAGCGATGGTCCATCGCGCCGGAGCTCCCCGGCGCCCTGGCCTTCGGGGATTACTGCACGGCCCACGGGATCGTCTGTTCCCTGGCCCACAGCGACGCCACCTACGACGAGGTCAAAACCGCCATGGACCACGGGTTCCGGCACCTGACCCATTTCTATTCCGACATGAATTCGATCGTGCGCATCAACGGTTTCCGCACCATGGGCGCCATCGAAGCGGGGTACGATCTCGACGATCTATGGATCGAGATCATCTCCGACGGCTGCCATATCCCGCCGGAGCTGATGCGGTACATCTATCGGCACATCGGCCCCAAGCGGATGCACCTGGTGTCGGACAGCGTCCGGGTGGCAGGCACCGCCCGGGAGGGCGAGTATGTGGACGTGGGCTCCCGGGAGCGGGACATGAAGGGCATCGTGGAGGACGGCGTCGTGAAATTCCTGGACCGCAGCGCCTTCCACGGCAGCATCGCCTCGGGGATCGAGCTGCTGCAGGCATCGCATCAGAAGGCGGGGCTGCCGCTGGGTGAATGCGTGCGCATGATGACGGCCAATCCCGCCGCCATCATGGGGATCGACACCGGGAAAGGGCATTTGAAGGTGGGCTGGGACGCCGATATCGTGCTGTTCGACGACGATCTGGACCTGAAGGAAGTATTCTATCGCGGCCGCTCCGTGCATGCGGAGGATGGTGCCGCCAACTAAATATCATTGTACAGGAGGTATCACAATGGAACGCAAGGACATCATGCAGGAGTATTTCGACATTGCGGTGGAGTATCTTTCCCGCATCAAGACCGAGGAGCGCGAGCGCATCGCTCAGGTCGCTGAAGTGATCGCCAACCACATCGCCCAGGACAAGCTGGTGTATATCTGGGGCCCGGGCGGGCACTCCAACATGAACGCCATGGAGATCTTCTTCCGCGCCGGCGGCCTCATGCATATCAGCGCCATTTTGGACGAGGGCACCATGCTGTCCAGCGGCGCCCTGCGTTCCATGGCCATCGAGCGGACGCCCGGGTACGGCAAGGTCGTCATCGAGGACAACCGCATCGGCGAGGGGGACCTGCTCATCATTGCCAACGCATACGGCATCAATTCCGCCTGCCTGGATGCGGCGCTGACCGCCAAGGCTCGGGGCGCAACGACCATCGCCGTGACCTCCACCGGGCATGCCGACAGCATCCCGGCCGATCACCCCGCCCGCCATCCTTCCAAAAAGAATCTGTATCAGACCACGGACTATTACATCGACACCAAGGTGCCGGTGGGCGACGCGGTCATCGAGCTTCCGGGCGTGCCCCAGAAGATGGGCGCCATCTCCACGCTGTGCAACGCGTACACGCTGAACTGCCTCATCATGACAGCTGCCCAGATCCTGGGGGAGCGGGGCGTCGAGATCCCCCTCTGGAAGAGCGGCAACTGCCCCGGTGGCGACGAGTGGAACAACCGCTTTATCGAGCGGTTCAAGGGCAAGGTCCGCCTGCTCTGATGCCGGGCAGGGTCCCCCATTTGATGCAGCTGGACCGGCGAATAAGATGCTGCCCAATGTTTAGGTGTTAACGTGAGGCAGTATGATCAAAGCATATTTGTTAAGTCACTATAGACAATAAGATACCATTACCTTCATAATGAAATGATGATTTATATTCAGATCTCCCGCTTACGGGCATGATAATACCCTGCCAGCAATTCGCCAGCAGGGTTTGATTCATCTGAAATTGATGCGGCATCCGCATTTTTTTCACGTGGATGGGTTATCCGGAAATAAGGCTCTCATCCAAAAGAAAGTCCTCAATACCGACATACTGAATGCCATTGTCATCCCGCCAGGGCTTCACGTAGTCCTTCACCACAACGATTTTCTTGAAGGAATCGGGAATTCTAATCAGGGA
>JAEEGL014803078.1_pt1 | contig 17386 bp, 14 predicted proteins | sample 9134231 | NCBI WGS metagenome assembly JAEEGL01 (sample SAMN16246548, study PRJNA631951) | gut metagenome | biome: gut microbiome; feature: rumen; material: fiber-attached | host: Bos | place: Iran: Karaj | collected 2018-10
GCGTTCGCGTTTCCGGTTCGGCGGATTACGGAGCAATTGAGGATTTCTGCTTCGCCAAAAGGATGACGGTCTGAAGAGCAACGAGAGCGAGAACCTGAATTAACAATAAAGCGAAAGGAAGAGACACAACATGAACGGAAGAAACAAAACGTTTAGAGCGGCAGGCGTGCTGCTTGCGCTGCTTCTCGTATTCACCGGCCTGCACTTTGGCCGCGCGGATGAGGCGGTCACCGCGCCGGATGGATATGACGAACACGATTATATGGTCGCGGCGTCCTTCTTGGAGCAGCGTGACGGGGACGGCGTGAGCAACGGCAAAAAGCTGAATGATGCTTACGATCCCAACGATCCGGAAACGTGGGTGTATGAGTCCCCGTTTTTGACCCATAATTTCGCGGGCTGGACGGAGGTGGAGCCGAAAAGGCTGACTCAATTGCACCTTGAAGGTATTCCCTGCGTGGGCGCCTTTTCGGCCGTGGATTGCCCGGAGCTCAGGAAGGTGATATTCAACGATACCCTCGTATCTTCGGCCGAGTTCAGCGGATGCGAAAAGCTCAAAACCATCCGGGTCAGCTATGGCATGCTTGAAGACTTTTCCGCAGTGGGCTGCGAGGCCGTCACATCCATCGACCTGCGAGGGAACCGTATTGAAAGCATAAGTCTCTCAAACTATCCGAAACTGAATTATCTCAACCTGAACGACAACCGTCTCTCCGGATTTGAGGCGGAGGATTGCCCGCTTTTGAGAGATCTGCGCCTTGCGAATAATCTTTTGACCGAGCTTGACGTCTCCGGATTCGGAGAGCTGAGGGAGCTGAACGTCAACGGGAACAGTCTCGCGGAGCTTGACGTTTCCTCCAACCCCCGGGTTGAACTCGTCGCGGCCTGCGATAACCGGTTTAGCGAGCTCGATTTCAGCGGGACAGCCATGCGGACGCAGTCCGTCAAGGCGTTGGGGCCGGGCGTTGTGGGCTACGAGGCATATTTCTATGAGGAAGTCAGCGAGACGCCGGAGACCCATTTCGTTCATGCCGAGCCCTTGGAGGGGTATCGCTTTGTGGGCTGGTTCAACGAAAACGGCCGGCTCATCTCGGAGGAGACGGATTTCGGCGGGTATTTCGTTTCTGGCTATTTTGAGGTCGACGGAGAGATCCAGTTCGTTATTATCCCGGACCCCCTGACAGAAACGGGCGAGACCCGCTTCATCGCGCGCTTCGTGCCGGAGGACGCCGAATTTCTCCTGGGCGACTGCGACGGATCCGGCGATGTGACCGCGGCCGATGCCCTGATACTGTTCAGATGCGTTTCGGGCGTAGCCGAGCCGGGGGAGGAGCTGCTCCTGAACGGTGATATCAACGCCAACGGCATTCTTGAAGCAATGGACGCGCTGATGATACTCAGGTTTGCCATGGGCATAAGCTGAAAGCCCGGCGAGCGCCCGCGCAGACGCGTGAACTCACTCCAGACCCTTAAACTCCTTAGCCGCCTTTACGAGCCCCAAAAACAGCGGATGCGGGCGAGTGGGGCGGCTCTTGAATTCCGGGTGGAACTGCACGCCTATATAATAAGGAAGCTCCGTTACCTCTGCGGCCTCCGCAAGCCTGCCGTCCGGTGAAGTGCCGGAGAAGGTCAGCCCGGCGTTTTCGAGCTCCCGGCGGAATTCGTTGTTCAGCTCGTAACGGTGGCGGTGCCGCTCGTGGATCAGCGCCGAACCATAGCACCTGTGCAGCAGGCTGTTCTCACGCACCGCGCAGGGGAAGCTGCCCAGTCTCAGCGTGCCGCCCTTATCTATCTCGTCGCTTTGTCCGGGCATAAAGTCGATCACCCTGTGAAGGCTTTCCGGGTCGAATTCACGAGAGTTCGCATCCGACCAGCCGAGCACGTTTCTGGCATATTCAATGCACATTATCTGCATGCCGAGGCAGATGCCCAGATACGGCGCGGCATTTTTACGCGCGTAAGAGGCGGCGAACACCATACCCTCTATGCCGCGTCCGCCAAAGCCGCCCGGCACAAGGATGCCGTCCGCAGAGGACAGGTTTTCCTCCGTGACCGTTTCGCTGTCGATCCAGTCTATCTCCACCTTCACGCCCAGGGCGCAGCCCGCGTGGTATAGCGCCTCGGCCACCGAAAGGTATGCGTCGTGCAGACGCACGTATTTGCCGACGAGCGCGATCTTGACGCGCCCGCTCACGCGGCGGATGCTCTCGGTCATGGCCCGCCATTCGGTAAGATCGGGCGGGGGAACGGACAGCCCAAGCTTGCGGCAGACTATGCCCGAAAGCCCCGACTCCTCCAGGTGCAGCGGCGCGTCGTAAAGCACGGGCAGAGTGCGGTTTTCTATTACGCAGTCCGGCTCAACGCCGCAAAACACCGATATCTTCTCAAAGATCGAGCGGTCCTCGATCGGCTCGTCGCAGCGCAGGACTATTATGTCGGGCGTGATGCCCAGGCTTTGCAGCTCCTTTACCGAGTGCTGGGTGGGCTTGGATTTGTGCTCGCCGCTTGCTTTCAGGTACGGCACCAGCGTAACGTGTATGTACAGCGCGTTTTCGCGCCCCACCTTGCGCCCTACGCGGCGTATCGCCTCCAAAAACGGCAGGCCCTCTATATCGCCTATCGTGCCGCCGACCTCGGTTATGATCACGTCGGCGTCCGACCGCTCCGCCGCGGCGAATATGAATCGTTCTATCTCGTCGGTAATGTGCGGTATCATCTGCACCGTGCGGCCCAGATACCCGCCCGCGCGCTCGCGCGAGAGCACGTTTTCATACACCTTGCCCGTGGTCAGGTTGGAGCATCGGTTCAGATCCACGTCCATAAAGCGCTCGTAATGCCCCAGATCCAGGTCGGTCTCCGCGCCGTCTTCCGTCACGTAGACCTCGCCGTGCTGATACGGGCTCATCGTGCCGGGGTCCACGTTTATGTATGGGTCCAGCTTTTGCGCCGTCACCCTGAGCCCCCGCGCCTTTAATAGTCTGCCGAGCGACGCCGCCGTAATGCCCTTGCCAAGGCCGGATACCACTCCGCCCGTTACGAAAATGAATTTAGTCATGAGTTTTCCTTTCCCGGCTCATGCCGATTTTTGCCGCGGCGCAAATGAAAAGCCGCCCGCCGAGGGGAGAAGCCCCTACGGACGAGCGACCTGCGTTCATCTTTTTCTTGCCGTTCCGCGGCGGTATTCTGTTTTTTCCCACGCCCTCCGGCGCGTTTTATATATAAAAAACATGTGACCGATTATAGCACCCTCCGCGCCCCCTGTCAAGCCCCCGAAGGAAGTTTTTTCGGCTTTTTTGACGGATCAAAAACGAGGCGTTTCCCGCACACATCTTCCTCCGCTGTGCGCCGTGCCCCTAAAGCCGCGGCAGAGCTCGCCAAAAAGCGCCCCGCTGCAGCGGAGCGCTTCGACAGCTCATATCGAGCCCCGGGTCAGATGATAAGGCCCTCGATTTTCATTGACTTGAGGTGAGCGACCTGCTCGTCTTGGTCATCGCTTCTGAATCCGTCGGGAAGGGTTGCTGATGATAGTTTTGCACAACTCAGATTCGCACCTGTCAGATCGGCATTAGTCATATTCGCAAGAAACAGATCCGCATAGGTCAGATCCGCATGATTCAGTTTGGCATCTGCCAGATAGGTATATGTCAGACTCGCACTTTGCAAAACTGAACAAGTCAAATCAGCACGAGTCAGGAATGCACCAGTCAGATCCGTGCGCGTCAAATCAGTATGCGCCAAAGACGCATCCATTAGCGAAACACCTTGCAAATTAATATCCGCAAAGCTATCGTACGAAAAGTCTATTCTCTGAGGGCTTAATAATTCCAAGAGGGAGGTTCTCAATAGTAGCGATGCATCGACCATATGATAGTCGCGATACCAAAGGAGATATTCTCCGTCTGTTAAGAAAGGAATGGTAGCCCCATGATAAAATCCCATGACACAGTGAAAACTGCTTGCGATAGCCCTAAGGAGATTCTCCTCGTTCAGGTCATTATAGATTCTACCGTCAGAAATCATCTCCTCAAAGAATTCGGGCAGGAGTTTTAGCTCTCCTTCGCACGCGGGGAATCCGGAGTTTCCATCCTCTTTGTACGCCTCCGCTTTGAGCCGTATGAATTCAAGGACCTTGGGCTCGAGCTCCCCTCGCCTGAAATTGTCCCTAAAGAAGGCGATAAGCTTCCCGCATTTTTCGTTTTTCGAAAGCTTACCATTAGAATAGATATCGCTTACACCGCGCCATATCATCTCGCAAAGGAAAAAGTCGCGAATGTTGTTGTGGTAGAACTCCGCCATTCCGCGCTCGCCAACCTTCCAGTAGCAGCTCAGGGCAAGACAGTGTTCTGCTATTGCTCGGCTTTCATCAATGCTTTGTCCGGAAAGCTTGGAGGCTATCTCCTTAAGCTGTTCTCCATCTATGAAAAGCCTCTCGTTCCCCGTTTGGTAAATCGCATGTGCCACAAGCTCCGCAAGCTGATAGGAGGCTTCAGAGTATATGGAGCCGGGATGCCTACCTGAATATCTGCGTTTAGTTATTTCCTTACTGAATATTTGGTGGTAGAGTCTCCAAAGATTATTGCGATCCTTCTCCTCAACGCCTCCGGCGGCAAGAAGATACAGCGTAAGCGGGGTGTCGCAAAGACCCTCTTCTGTGTTTTCGAGAATAAACTGTTGAAGGCTAGTATCTATCGTACCGCCACATCGCTCTGGGGCTGTATAGTTTTTCATCCATTCAATACGCTTCTCTTTATCGAAATGTTCAAGCGCAATCGAAACGTGAGAGATTTTTATATTTCGACGGATGTAGTTGGGACGTGAAACGATAATGAATTTCCATCCGCGCAGTGTTTCATAGGGGAGAGTATAAAGGAGCCATGCGTAATCCGAAATTCCATCCATTATGCATAACTCGTCAAACCCATCCAACACAAGTAATGCGTTTGGGAAACGCTCGTTAAGAGCTTCCGGCAAGTCACTGATGTGAATGGAACTATCCAAATCGAGATATTTTGCTAATGCTGGCATTAGTCCATCTTCTTTTGTAAAGAGTTTCTTGTTTAAATCTCGAAGCTTTACAGCGACAAGAGGCCTTCCGCCAAGAGTTTTCTTAGCTATTATATCTCCTTCGCGGTCATGATAGCAGATTGACTCTACGAGACTCGTTTTACCACAGCCGGCATCACCTTCGATAATCATTAAACTGTGTTTCTTATCTGCGGTGAATCTGGCTATACGATCGTATAGGTCATCAAAAACCTCATTATTATCATAGCTGCCTCTGATTTCGCGATATTTTTGCGAAACAAATAGGTTCTTGAGGCAAGTATTCGGATTGCCTTCACTTAAAAACAGAGTCTTTTCGAAGTGGTCAGCATAGCTTCCATTTGCGGTTTTGGAGAAATGTGTCCGCTCTACTATATCCTCCCAAAAGAATACATTAATTGGCGTATTACCACCATAGTTTCCTTGAATGGCTTTGAGCTTGTCTTCAAGGTCCGAATGCCGACTGAGAGTAGTGCAGACGACGAACACCTCCATTTCAGGGAAGTGCCTGCAGGCTTGTTCATAGTTTTTTCGAACAGCCCTCTCAAGTTTTTCTCTGGCTTTAGGAAAGTAGTCGTTATAGCACTTGCACTGAACTATAAGCTTTCCGGCTTGATCTTTTATGTCGCAGCCATACTGCCGCTGTCCGTTACTGCCATATAGGGTAAAGTGGCCTCGAAAAGCAGAGTATTCACGGGAGATAAACTCCCTGATCATGATTTCGAATTCTTTATCTTGATCCGGCTTAAAGCTTCGCATACTTCCCCCTCAAGAACTGATACTTGAATAGATTATACCAAATTGTTTGTATGGTTTCAATAACAACCTTCGAGCCTCTTGCCCAACTTTCCCCGCGCCTTGCCTTTTCCCCCGCGATATGCTATCATTGCGGTAAAGGAGGCGGGCTTGTGGAGTACGGAGTAAAGCTTATAAAGGGCGAAAGCGGCGCGCCGCTCATCGTTACGGTGGGCGGGGGAGAGGACGCGGCGGCCATGCGCGAACGCGCGATCGCTTTGTCGGGGCGTGACTTTTCGCTTGCCGTGATAACGGGCGTCGATTGGGACGCGAGCCTTTCGCCGTGGGCGGCGCCGCCCGTCTTCAAAAAGGGAAAGCCGTTCGGCGGCGGGGCGGACGGCCTGCTTGCGTGGGTCGATGCGCTTCTGCCCCGGCTTATCGCGGAAAACGAGCTTTTCCCGGAGTACGTCGGCATAGCCGGGTACTCGCTTGCAGGGCTTTTCGCGGTGTACGCGGCGTACAAAAGCCGCGCGTTTTCGTGCGCGGCGTCTGTGTCGGGCTCGCTGTGGTTCCCGGATTTTGTTGATTTTGCTTTGAAAAACGTGCCCGTGCGCATGCCCGGATTCGCCTATTTTTCCGTAGGCGACAGGGAGAGCGAAACGAAAAACCCCTATCTTTCACGTGCGCGCGCCTCTGCGGAGGCGGTGGAGCGCAGGCTGCGGGAGCTTGGCGCGGAAACGGCCTTTGAGCTTAACCCCGGCGGGCATTTCAACGAGCCGGAGGAGCGGCTTGCCCGCGGCATGGCCCGGCTCATTATCGGCATGGGCGGTAACGCCCCGGCAGTGACCTGCCCCGCCGCAGGTCGTAAAGACGAACGTAGTCGTCTATTATAAGCCCCTTCTGCCCGTAGTCTATCAAAAGATTCGCGCAGGCCAGCGCGTCGCTGTCGGCTTTGTGGTGGTCCAGCGGTATCCCCAAATGCCTGCACATGGTGTCAAGCTTATGGTCGGCAAGCGCGGGGTACGCCCGCCGCCCCATCTGCACGGTGCAGGCGCAGGGCAAAAGGTCGGGCTCCGAAAACCCGTATGCGCGCAGACATTTTGACAGCACGCCCATATCGAACGAGGCGTTGTGCGCGACCAGCACGCCGCTCTGCATGAGCGGGCCTATACTGCTCCATACCTCGTCAAAGGTCGGGGCCTTGGCCGCCGCCTCGGGCGTGATGCCCGTAAGCCTTATATTGAAATAATCGAAATGCTCCTCGGGGTTTATCAGCGAGGACAGGGTTTCGGTAACAACGCCCCCCTCTACCACCGCAATGCCTATCTGGCTCATGCGGTCGTTAAAGTAATTGGGCGTTTCAACGTCGAATGCGATGAATCTTTCCATGCTTCGATTATACAGGACGAAAGAACGAAAGGCAACCCCATGAAGGAACAGTTAACACTTTTCGGCTCCGATATGCGCGAGCCGCTTGCGGCAAGGCTGCGTCCGCAGGACCTGGACGAAATAGTAGGTCAGCAGCACCTCATAGGCGAGGGTAAGATACTTCGCCGCCTGATTGAAAGCGACTCGGTCTCGTCCATGATTTTCTGGGGCCCTCCCGGCGTGGGCAAGACCACGCTGGCGTCGGTCATCGCGGCGCGGACCCGCGCCAATTTCATCGACTTTTCCGCCGTCACAAGCGGCATAAAGGAGATCAAATCCGTCATGCAGGAGGCCGAGCGCGGCAGACGCTTCGGCGAAAGCACCATACTCTTCGTCGACGAGATACACAGGTTCAACAAGGCGCAGCAGGACGCTTTCCTGCCCTTTGTCGAAAAGGGGAGCATCATACTCATCGGCGCCACCACCGAAAACCCCTCGTTCGAGGTGAACGGGGCGCTGCTTTCGCGCTGCAAGGTGTTCGTGTTAAAGCCGCTGTCGGAGGAGGACATACTTGCGCTTCTGACCCGCGCGCTTGAAAGCCCCAAGGGCTTTGGCGGGCAGCGGATAGAGGTGGAGGACGGGACGCTTCAGATGATCGCCGCGTTTGCCAACGGCGACGCGCGCACGGCGCTTTCCACGCTTGAAATGGCGGTGTTAAACGGCACGGTCACGGACGGCACGACGCATTTGAGCATTGAGACCGTGGAGCAGTGTACCTCAAAAAAGTCCCTGCTTTACGACAAAAACGGCGAGGAGCACTATAACCTCATATCGGCGCTGCATAAGTCCATGCGCAATTCCGATCCCGACGCCGCGGTCTACTGGCTTGCCCGTATGCTCGAGGCGGGCGAGGATCCGATCTATATCGCGCGGCGCGTCACGCGCTTTGCAAGCGAAGATATTGGCCTTGCCGACCCGCGCGCGCTCGAACAGGCCGTCGCCGCGTTCGAGGCCTGCCGGCTCATAGGCTATCCCGAATGTTCGGTGCATCTGACGCAGGCCGTCGTGTATATGTCGCTCGCGCCCAAGTCAAATTCCATGGACGCCGCGTATATGGCCGCCAAGCGCGACGCGCTTTCGCAGCTTGCAGAACCCGTGCCGCTTAACATAAGGAACGCGCCCACAAAGCTCATGAAGGAGCTCGGCTACGGCAAGGGCTATAAGTACGCGCACGATTACGAGGACAAGCTCACCGATATGCGCTGCCTGCCGGATTCGCTTTTGGGGCGCGAATACTACCGCCCCACCGAACAGGGGCTGGAGCCCCGCTTTGCCGAGCGTCTGCGGGCCATCAAAAAGTGGAAGGCCGACCGTATGAACGGGCCGAAAAATTCTGCGGAATAAGTTGCTTTTTGCATACGGGGATGTTATAATCAAATATATTCATTGCCGATACGGCAGGAGGATTCATCATGGAAGAGAAAAAGACCCCCAAGGCCGCCGCTCCCGCTGAAAAGCGCAAGCCCACCGCCGCCGAATTGAAGACGGCGCTTGCACAGCTTGAAGAACAGGAGTCCGGCAAGCGGAAGAATACCGTTATATTCAGGATACTCGCGTTCGTGTGCTGGGCGCTTGCCGCAGTCGCCATGTACCTGCCGTACATAGGGCTCAATCTGCCCTTCGGCGCGGTGCGCATACTGTTCCTTGACGCCAACAACTGGGTGCCCGTCATTATCGACATAATCGTTGCGGGCATACTCTGCGTCGTCGGCGCAAGGCTTTGGGTCTACGCCAACCATATCCACCCCACCAAGAGCCATAATAAGGTCGTCCAGTTCATCTGGAACCAGCTTGGCGTCATCATGGCGGGCATAATATTCGCGCCTCTTGCGATAATCCTCATCATCAACCGCAAGGATCTGCCGCAGAAGACCAAGGCGATCGTCGCCGCGGTGCTGGCGCTCGTTTTCGTGGGCGCGTCCGCAGGCAGCGCGGACTATCACCCCGTCACTCAGGATAAGGTAGACGAGACCGTTCAGCACCTTACCGAAGAGGCCGAGGGCTACGGCTTTACCGACGGCGACGGCGTCAGATGGACGAAGTACGGCAACTGCTACCATATCTTCTCCGACTGCCAGTCGATCAGGAACTCCAACCCCGACAACTGCACCGACGGCACCATTGAGGAGGCCGTTGAGTCCAACCGCGCAAGGCTCTGCAGCTTCTGCATCAAGCGCTATTCCGAGGCAAAGGAGGCCGGCGAGGAGCCCGCAAAGATCGATCTTCCCTCCTCCGTCAACGATATAGTCGAAGACCTTACCACCCTTCCCACCGAGGTCCCCGGCGACGGCACGGGCGATTGATCCGAAAAGGGTATGATCTGTTAACACGCTGAACCCACCCGGGGAGGCGCTTCGCAAAGAAGCCGCCTCCCCGTGCTGTATAAAAAACCTTGTGCAAAGGCTTATCCCCTGCACAAGGCTTGTTTTTTCCGGCAGATCGGCTCTGCCGAATCTGGCTTCGCGGCGGAGTATCTTTCGCATACTGCCGCCCTTTTTTTATTCGTGACCGCTCAACCTCTCCCCAACAGCTCCCGCGCCTCGTCGGTGCGGCCCTGCTCCAACAGCGCGCGTATTGCGGTGGACGAGACCCTCACGCCCCCGTGCATAACGGGGGGCAGCACGGTAACGGCGCAGCCCGCCTCACGGCAGACCTCCATTAACAGGCGCGTATCCCCGCGCCCTCCCGCGCCGAAGCGGTGATCGTGCCCGCAGATTATGTGCCTTGCCATAAGCCTTTCTATCAGCACCTCCCGCACGAACCGCTCGGCGGGCAGCGTGTAAAGCTCGGGCGTAAAGGCGGGGGAGTACACCGTCTCCACTCCAAGCTCCTCGAAAAGCAGCGCCTTTTCCTCCTGCGAGCAGAGCGGCTTAATGCGCCTGTCCTCGGGCAGGAAGGCGTTTTTAGGCAGGTCGGAAAATGTGAATACCGCCGCCGTCAGCCCCTCCGCGCGCGCAAAAGCCACGGCCGCGCTTATCACCGCGCGGTGCCCCAGATGCACCCCGTCGAACGTCCCGAGCGCTATCGCGCACGGCCTTGCGAGCTTCGAGTCTATGTCGGGGATTATGAGCATACGGTGCAACTCCTTAAAACCCGCGTCATTTGCGGGCGTTGTTCAAAACGATCCTGTTGTACTCGTTTATCGCGTACGAATCCGTCATGCCGGCAATGAAATCGCAGATCCCGCGGACGAGTATGCGGCGCTTCAAAAGATACTCGTCCAGATGCTTCATGATTTCATTGTGATCGACTTTACTGAAATCCTCGGGTATCGAGAATATGTCGAAGCGACGAAGCTTCTTCAAGGCGTCCTCCGAGAACACGCCGTTTTCAGGATGAGCAAGATCCATTTGGGTAATGGCGCTGAGTTCGCTGCGAACGAGGTCGGAATACCCCGTTTCAAAATCTATCACGTTGGGGGTGACGGCGCGCATTTCACTGTACAGACGGCGCTTTGTGCGCGTGTGCAGAAGGCGGGGGTTATCGTAATATGCCTTGAACAGGCCCGCAACAATGGCTTCCGCGTTGTTGTCGAACAGGGCAACTCCGGGATTGTTGGTAACGGCGCGCCCGCTGATGAGCTTTTCAAGATAGTCGTTCAGGCTGGCTGCTTTTTTGGAGATAGTGATGCATTGCATGGATATGGCATACCCTGGCCTGTGATTTTTTGCATAGCCGTCCATTTTCGGTTGCGAAGCTTTGACGACGTCGTCGATGAACAGCGCGGTGAAAGCACGGGCTGTTTCGGATACCGCAAGGCGGGTCGCATCGTCGGGATGGGCTCCTTCCAGAAGCCTGCTGCGGACCTTGTCCATAGCATCCTGTACCTTTTGACCGGCGTCGGAGAATTTGCTCAGATTCATGTATTCGAGGAACCTGTCAAGCGGGAATTCTCCTGAAAGCAGCGCGTCGTCCAGATCGTGCGCCCTCTGGGCGATCTCGTCAGCTATGGCGACCACCTGTCCTTCAAGCGTATCGGCATAGTCCTTCCGCATATGCAGCATGCGCTCCGGTATGTCGGTAAAGTCGGCGATGTTGAATTTGTCGCGTTTAAGCTTTGTGTGCTTAAGCATACCCTCAAGGGTCTGCATGCTGAGATTGAGTCCCTCGTAGTCGGGCCAAACCTGTTCTTTCACGGCAACGCGCACGGATTGATAGTTGTGCTTGAATCCGAACTTTTCGCCGAGCTGTTCACGGTTTTTGATTATGTCGTACTTTTTGCCCTTTAATATGTCGTCCAAAGTGCGCTCACCCTGATGACCGAAGGGAGTGTGCCCTATGTCGTGCGCAAGGGCGATCGCCTCGGTAAGATCACGGTTAAGTCCGAGCCTTTCGCTTATCGAAAGCGCGATCTGCGTAACGATCTGGGTATGCGTCATACGCGTCCTGTAATGGTCGCCCTTGGATGCGCCGTAAAGCTGCGCTTTGTCGACCGTTCTCCTAAACGCGCGTGAATTGGTTATTGCGATAACGTCCTTGCGGTATTCGCCCGCCTCGGAATCAAAACAGACCATGTCGGGGTAGACCCTCATGCAGTCCTCCTCACGGGCGGCAAGGGGATGAAGCGCCGTCTGCTGCTTTGCTTTGCCGTACTTTTGAGGATTGGGGTTTTTGCGCGGCTTGTTTATATAGGAACGAACTAGGTCGGCAACCACCGCGGAATGCTCAAACAGCAGATAACGGCCCCGTGTGAAGTCGTTGTCCAGGTCGAGCTGGGTTATGCGGCTGATATTGTTGGAGGTCAGGTCTACCGATAGGGGCGCCTTGGTGGTAAAGGTAAAGTACTTGGTGCTGCCGACCGAGGAGAGAGTCGCCGTGCCGACGTATGCTTCGACTATGGCGTTTTCGGACTTGCCGGCTGCATGATCCTTCTTCAGATACAGCAGTGCGATAAATGGGTATATGGTATTGTCGGGCACGCCCTCGACCCACTTGGTATCCAAAGCGTCCAATTTGTACTGGCGGGTGGCTTTGTTCGGCTTGCGGATGCTTTTAAGGATGTCCGTCATACCCTCGCCGTCCGCAAACAGCTTCCAAAAAACGACTGTGTTATCGGCTGCATTTAGAGCGTTCATAATACCTCCATAAAATAATTATAGGATCATTCATCTATCCCGCGCTTCTTCGCGCGCTTCAGCGTAAACTCAAACCTTGTCAGCCCATCGTGGGAATCGGCGGTAAGCTCCTGCCCGTGCTGGTCTATTATGAGCTTCGCTATCGACAGCCCAAGCCCGGTGCCGGAGGAACCGGTGGGCGTATGCGCCTTTTCGGCCTTATAGAAGCGGTCGAAAACATGCGGCAGGTCGGCCTGCGGTATGCCGGGGCCGCTGTTTTCAACACGCACGCGCAGCAGGTGCTTTTCCTGTATGCAGCTCACGCGCAGGCGCCCCTTTTCGGGGGTGTATTTTACGGCGTTGTCAACAAGGTTGTGCAGCACCTGCGATATCCTCGTTTCGTCCGCGTCGGCGTACAAGGGCTCGTCGGGCAGCATGACCTTCACGTTAAAGCCCTTTTGCTGTATCCTCTGCTCAAAGGTTATGACCGTGCGCCGCACAAGCTCCGTTATGTCGAACGGCGCGGGGCTTATCTTGTACTGCCCGCTCTCTATCCTCGCAAGGTCCAGAAGGTCGTTCACCATCACGGTCATGCGGCGGTTCTCGTCAAGCACTATTTCGATGTAGCTTTCGTACTCCTCGGGGGGTATCGTGCCGTCGGTCATTGCCTCCAGGAACCCGCGCATACTGGTCAGCGGCGAGCGCAGCTCGTGGCTGACGTTTGCGACGAAGCTTCTCCGCGCCTCCTCAAGGGTGTTCAGCTCGTCCGCCATGGCGTTGAACGACATGCCGAGGTTTGAAAGCTCGTCCCGCCCGCGCACCTTGACGCGGCGCGAAAAATCCCCGCGGGTAAAGTCGCGCACAACGTCCGTCATGTGCGATATGGGGTGGGTGACGCCGCGCACCAAAAGCGTGACGAGCGGAATCGCAATGAGTATCGCTATGCCCGACAGCATTGCTACGGTCTTCAGCGTGGAGCGGATGGAGCCGTTAACGCCCGTCATATCGTAGTGAAAGAATATCACGCCGTGCGTCCTGCCGTCGGCGTCCGTCAGCGGGCGCATAACGGTCAGCGTATAAAACCCGGTGTATTTTGTAAGCAGACCGTAGCTGAACCTTTCGTGCCCGCCGGCCTTTACCTCGCGCACAAGCTCGTCAAGCTCCGCCTCCTCGGCGTTGGCCCATCGGTCGCCGGAGGCGCTGTCGTACACGCTGTAACGCCCCAGGTCCGGCGAATCGAACACTATTTGCAGATAGGCGTCGAACTGGCGCACGATAACGTAAAACTCCTCGCGCGCGGCGGTGCGCTTGTCAACGTCCATATAGTGAGTCACGGCCACCTCGTTAACGTCGTCCACCTCGCGCAGCAGGCGGTTCTCTATCTCGTCCAGATAGAACGAGCGGAACGCCACTGATACCGCCACCCCGAACACGACCAAAAGCCCCAGCACCAGTGCCAGGAGCAGCGTCAGCATTCGGGAATAGACGGTCTTAAACATCTTTTTTTATGTTAAGTCGGTAGCCCACGCCCCAGATGGTCTCTATGTCCCAATAACGGCTGTCGCCAAGGCGGTCTCTGAGGCGCTTTATGTGCACGTCCACGGTGCGGCTGTCGCCGTAAAAGCCGAAGCCCCACACGTTTGAAAGTATCTGCTCGCGGGTGTAAACGCGGTTGGGGTGCGCGGCAAAGAAGTACAAAAGCTCTATCTCCTTGGGGGGCATCTCCTGCTTGACCCCCGCGAGGATCACCGTGTAATTGTCTATCGAAACGGAAAGGTCGCCTATCGTCACGGTCTTAAGCTCGTCCGGGGCGGCGGCGGCGCGGCGCAGCACGGCCTTGACCCTTGCCAAAAGCTCCTTCGGCTCAAACGGCTTCACTATATAGTCGTCGGCTCCGCAGTCCAGCCCCTGCACGCGGTCGGTTATGTCGCCCTTGGCGGTAAGCATTATGACGGGAACGGAGCTCGTGCGGCGCACGTTTTCAAGCACCTCCCAGCCGTCCATGCCGGGCAGCATTATGTCGAGAATAATGAGCTTTACGTCCGGCGACAGCGCAAGGTCTATCGCGTCGTCGCCGCGCTCACAGGTCAAAACGTCGTACCCGTCCTTGCACAGGTACAGCTTGAGTATCTGGAGTATGCGCACGTCGTCGTCCACGACGAGCACGCGGGTCTTTTCCTCTTTGATCTCCATAAAATCCTCCTATCTTGTGCGCACGTCCACGCCGCTGCGCCTGAGAAGCGCGGCAAACACCCCGTCGCCCGGAACGAGCGTGCCCGTAAAACTGCCGTCGTAAATCAGCCCGCACCCGCAGGAGGGGCTTTTTGCCTTCAGATAAGCGCGCGTCGCACCTGCGGCCGCTGCGGCTTCAAGCGCCGCGTATGCGCCGGAAACGTATTCGCGCGTGACGTCGCGCCCGTCCCGCGTCACGGCCCTGCCCAGGCCGTCAAGACATAGCCCGCCGTCCGCGGTAAGCTCTGCGGGTACCCTCGGCGTTGGCAGACCGCCGAGCTGCTCCGGGCATACGGCGACCGCCCGCCCCGCCGCGACAAGGGCGCAGATGCGGGGAATGGGCTTTGACTTGCCGTCGTAGCGGCAGCATTCGCCCGTAAAGCATTTTGAAACGACTAACATACTCCCCCCGCATATACTTGTTCAATTTGGATTATACCGTATTCCGGAGTGAAAATCCATACATATTTATAAATTCGGCGTCCGGATGCGCAGGCATAAAGGCAAAATACGGCATCGGTCCCGGGCCTGCGGGCCGCTTTCCAACGGCGCCGGGTACAAGGAGCTAATGCGGAACGCGCACAGCGCGCGGGCACGGCACTGCGGCAGATCCGTAAAAGCCTGTAAGCATCGTTAATGGCCCGGCCCCGCGCGCGAATATATCACGCGCGGCGGCTTTACTTGGGGAAAAACCTGTGATATAATCAAAGTAAGCCTGACGGCAAGGCGCAGGAACTGCCCCTGAAGCGGAAGGTGCGAATATGCATGGCTCTTTTTCGAGTTCTTTTGCCGCACCCGCACGCCCGGGAGCGGCTTTTGCATCCCGCGGCAGCGAAAGGAAACACCCATGCAGACAAGAGTTGCGGTAATGGCGATAATAGTGGAGAACGCCGATCGTACCGAAAGGCTAAACGCCATACTCCACGATCACAGCGAATACATAATAGGCAGGATGGGCATACCCTACCGCGAAAAGGGCGTCAGCATCATCTCGATCGCCGTCGACGCCCCGCAGGACGTCATCTCCGCCCTTTCCGGCAAGATAGGCAGGCTCGACGGAGTGTCCGTCAAGACGGCGTATTCACCCGTCAAAACAGCGGAGGCATAATGAAGGCGTCGGAAAAACTCGCAGAAAAGCTCATCAATACCCATTCCCTCACCGAAGAGGAGTACGCGGAGCTCATCCGCTCCCGCGAAGAGGTGCGCGATACCCTGCGCGGCGCGGCGGTAGCCGTGCGCAAGGCCGTTTACGGGAACAGGGTGTTCACGCGCGGGCTCATCGAGATCAGCTCCTACTGCAAAAACGACTGCCTCTACTGCGGCATACGCAGGTCGAACGCGAACGCCGAACGCTATCGCCTGACCCCGGAGGAGATCGCAGAATGTGCCGATAACGGGTATGAGCTGGGCTTCCGCACCTTCGTCATGCAGGGCGGCGAGGACGCGTACTTTACGGACGGGCGGCTCGTTCCGCTGATCGCCGAGATAAAGCGCCGCCATCCCGACTGCGCCGTGACGCTCTCCTTGGGCGAGCGCAGCTTCGAGAGCTATAAGGCCCTGCGCGAGGCGGGCGCCGACCGCTATCTCCTCAGGCACGAGACCGCGGACGAGGAGCATTATAAAAAGCTCCACCCCGGCGAGATGAGCTTTCAAAACCGTATGCGCTGCCTTAAAAACCTAAAGGCTTTGGGCTACCAGGTGGGCTGCGGGTTCATGGTGGGCTCGCCCTTCCAGACGCCCGAAACGCTCGCCAGGGACCTCAAATTCGTCGAGGAATTCAAGCCCGAAATGTGCGGCATAGGGCCATTCGTCCCGCATCACGAAACGCCGTTTGCAAAGCACACGGCGGGCACGCTCGAGCTGACCTGCTTCCTGCTTTCCGTGATCCGCCTCATACACCCGCCCGTGCTGCTGCCGGCGACGACTGCGCTCGGCACTATAGACCCCATAGGCCGCGAGCGCGGCATACTGTGCGGCGCAAACGTCGTAATGCCCAACCTTTCGCCCGTTTCCGTGCGCAAAAAGTACGAGCTTTACGACAACAAGATCTGCACCGGCGAGGAGGCGGCGGAGTGCCGCGGCTGCCTTGAAAGGCGAATGGCGCATATCGGGTACGAGATCGTCAGCGACAGGGGCGACTTCGCCGGGTGAGGCGCCCGCGACTGTGAAAGAATAAAGCTAACGGGGAGGATGCACCGACCCGAAAGAAAGGAAATAAACATGAGCTTCAAGTACGACCCCAAATCATTAAAGGCAGAGGAGTTCATCAACGACGAGGAGATCCGCGCGACTCTGGCCTACGCCGAGGAGCACAAGAACGACTTCGAGCTGATCGACGCCATACTCGAAAAGGCCCGTCCCGTCAAAAAGGGCAAGGGCTACGTTTGCTCCGGTCTTACCCACCGCGAGGCAAGCGTGCTTCTGGCCTGCGAGGACGAAAGCCGCATCGCCCGCATGTTCGACATAGCGGAGGAGATAAAGCTTGCCTTCTACGGCAACCGCATAGTCATCTTCGCTCCGCTGTACCTGTCCAACTACTGCGTGAACGGGTGCGTGTACTGTCCCTATCACCTTAAGAACAAGCATATCGCAAGGAAAAAGCTCACTCAGGACGAGGTGCGCGAGGAGGTCATAGCCCTGCAGGACATGGGCCACAAGCGCCTTGCGATAGAGGCGGGCGAGGACCCCGTCAACAACCCCATCGAGTACATACTCGACTGCATCAAGACCATCTATTCGGTCAAGCACAAGAACGGCGCCATCCGCCGCGTCAACGTAAACATCGCCGCCACCACCGTCGAGAACTATAAAAAGCTCAAGGACGCGGGCATCGGCACCTACATCCTCTTCCAGGAGACCTATCACAAGGAAAGCTATGAGCAGCTTCATCCCAC
>JAEEGL010120284.1_pt1 | contig 17385 bp, 13 predicted proteins | sample 9134231 | NCBI WGS metagenome assembly JAEEGL01 (sample SAMN16246548, study PRJNA631951) | gut metagenome | biome: gut microbiome; feature: rumen; material: fiber-attached | host: Bos | place: Iran: Karaj | collected 2018-10
CGATACAGTTCCTTCTTGGATCAAATATGAGCGAGGTCCTGGCGATTTTTGCCGCCACGATGCTCGGATTTACGATACTCGGTCCGGTCCATCTTCTTTGGATAAACCTTATAACCGATACGTTCCCCGCGCTTGCATTGGGAATGGAGAAAGCTGAGAGGAACATCATGAACCGTCGGCCGCGTGATCCGAAGGACGGTATCTTTGCCGGAGGTATGGGATTCGATATACTGTATCAGGGGTGTCTGGTGGCGCTACTGACCATGTCCGCCTTCTTGATCGGGCACTATTTGGAGACAGGTGTATTTGAGATCACGAATTCGATCGTAGGCACTACGATGGCGTTCATTACCATGAGCATGTCTGAAGTTTTCCATAGCTTCAACATGCGCTCTCAGCGGGGCAGCGCGTTCACGATAGGCAACGTCAATAAGATGCTTATCCTGGCTGGCGCGGTGAGCTTCGTATGTACAGCGGCCGTAGTCCTTGTACCGTTCCTGGCGAAAGCTTTCGGATTTGCGCAGCTCTCGCTTCCCCAGTACGCAGTTGCTATCGCGCTTGCCGTGTGCATCATCCCGATAGTAGAGATAGTTAAGTTCTTCCAGAGAAAGGCAGCGGTCAACGCCGACGCCTGACGCTCAAAAAATTAGAAGACCCGCGGCAGTTCAGGTAAAGGACCTGAGCCGCCGCGGGCATTTTTTTGTTCCGGTATGTCAGTTGCTGTAGCGCTCCAGGAATTGTTTGGTGCGGTCTTCTTTGGGGTTTCCGAATACTTCTTCAGGCGGGCCGTATTCGACTACGACGCCGTCAGCCATGAACAGCACGTTATCCGCTACGTCGCGTGCAAACTGCATCTCATGGGTGACGATGACCATCGTTGTGTTTTTTTCAGCAAGGCCGAGGATGACTTTCAGCACTTCTCCTGTGAGCTCAGGGTCGAGAGCGCTCGTGGGCTCGTCGAAACACAGGATATCTGGCTTAAGCGCAAGGGCACGGGCTATCGCGACGCGCTGCTGCTGGCCTCCGGAGAGCTGGTGGGGATAGCTGTTCAGCCTGTCAGACAGGCCGACGCTGGCAAGGATCTCTTCGGCGTTGCTGCGGATATCTCTGATGATATCTTTTTTGTTCTGCTTGTAGTTGGGACGCTCTTTCGCGAGCAGTTCCCCGGCCAGCGTTACGTTCTGGAGAGTCGTATACTGCGGGAACAGATTGAACGACTGGAAAACGAGTCCGAAATGGAGACGATTGAGTCTTTTTTTCTCCTCAGACAGCTGAGACGGGTCATCAGCGTCAAAGATGACTTCTCCATTCACGCTGATTTTCCCGCTGTCGGGGGTCTCCAGGTATGTGAGGCAGCGCAGGAGCGTAGTCTTGCCGCTGCCTGAGGGTCCGATGATGGCAAGAGCCTGCCCCTTTTCCAGAGTGAAGTCGATGCCTTTCAGGACTTCAGTTTGACCGAAATGTTTGTTTATACCGCTGACTTCAAGAATACTCATCCGTCGCGCCCCCTTACACGAAATAGCTCAGACGTTTCTCGATCCATCCGAACAGCAGCGTAAGTACGCCGCAGAAGACGAGATAGAAAGCGCCGGCGTAAAACAGGGGCCATATGAGAGACTTTACAGCGATGTATGTCTCAGCCTCCTTGATGATCTCGCGTACAGCGATGATCCGGGCAAGAGAAGTGTCCTTGACGAGCGTAATGATCTCGTTGGACATGGGCGGAACGATACGTTTTACGACCTGTAGGAGTATGATTTTGAAGAAGATCTGTTTCTTCGTCATACCGAGCACCTGCCCGGCCTCATACTGGCCTCGCGGTATGCCTTCGATCCCGCCGCGGAATATCTCGGAAAAGTAGCAGGAGTAGTTTATGACGAAAGCAATCAGAACGGCGGTCATACGTTCCAGAGCGTCCCAGCCGAAGATCAGGCCGGGACCGTAAAAGACGATGATGACCTGCAGCATCAACGGGGTGCCGCGTATTATCCATACGATCGTTTTTATGAGCCATTTGAGCGGCGCGAAACGGCTCATCGCACCGAAAGCAATGACAAGTCCCAGCGGAAGGGAGCAGACGAGCGTTATAAGAAATATGGCGCATGTCGTGCCAAAGCCCTTGAGCAGGGTAAGGGTCACTGTCACAAGCATATATATCTCCACTTTCACTGCGTTACGGCAGGGGAGCAGCCCCTGCCGTAACGATAGATTTCATACTGTTCGTGTCGGGATCACTTTCACTTGATGTGCATGACGTCCGTCACGACGCCTTCACCGGCGGAACCGGCTTCCGCGACGAACGCGGCGTTCTTTACGACCAGGCACTGCTTATTTACCATGTAGGAAGAGGAGAAATCCATGTTCTCCATGCGTTCTGTATCGACCGTGAGCCCGTTCCAGATGCAGTCGATCGTCTTGGAACTGAGCTCAATCTCCTTGGTCTCCCATTCGATGACGGTGAATTCAGCCTTGATGCCGAGATAATCGCAGACCGCCTGTGCGAACTCGGTATCGAAACCGATCAGAGTCCCGTCATCGTCATAGTAGTTCATGGGAGCATACTCGGTGATGCCGATGACCAGGGATCCCTTGCCCTGTATGTAGGCCCAGTCATCGTCGCTGGAGGTGCCGGATTCAGGAGAGGGCACAGGATTGGCGATCAGCGCGTAGGTCTGATCATATTTCTCTGCTATCTTAGCAAGAGTCCCGTCAGCTGCAAGTGCATCAATGGCCTCATTGATCTTTTCAACGGCTGTGCTGCCGTTGCGGAAGCCGATAGCATATTCCTCGGCTGCGAGATCAACACCTTCCAGGATAGTCAAATCGGCGTAGTCGGTCCCTTCACCTACCATTGATCTGGCCATGACATAGTCGACAACGGCGCATGTGGCGGTGCCGGATTTTACTTCTAGCAGCGCGTCCGCCATGGTGGACACAGGCGTATAGCTTATTCCTTCGGTCTTGGTCTCTTTGCCGCCGCATGCGGTGAGCAGAGCGAGACAGAGAACGAGTATGAGGATTACTGATATTGTCTTTTTCATTATTGACCTCGTTTCCGGTCCGTGGTGTACCGAAACCGGTACTGACATCCGGTATATAATCAGCGCACGGGACCATATCAATTAGTATTACTTTACTATAATACCACATTAGAGCGCTAATACAATACCTAAATGTTACCACGGACGGTACGGCTTAAGGATGCCTGTTCTGAATACCGTTATCAGTTGAAAAGCATGTCGCGGGCAGGTATAATACTATTGTATAAAGAGATGTCCGGAAGCGCCGCGGACTCAGTGACCGCAGAAAGGAGAACGGAGATGGCATTTGTACACTTGCATGTCCACAGCGAATACAGCCTCCTCGACGGTGCCTGCAGGATCAAAGATCTTGTGAAACGCGCGTCCGAACTGGGGCAGACTGCGCTCGCGGTCACGGACCACGGAGTGATGTACGGCGCCGTGAATTTCTACAAAGAAGCGAAGAACGCCGGAATCAAGCCGATAATCGGATGTGAAGTGTACGTTGCGCCGCGTTCCCGGTTCGATAAGGATCACGACCTTGACTCCGTGCGTTACCATATGGTGCTTCTGTGCAGGAACGAGACGGGGTACAGGAACCTCTGCCTGCTGGTGAGCCGCGCGTTCACCGAAGGATACTATATAAAACCGCGTATAGACATGGAACTGCTGCGGGCACACTCGGAGGGGCTGATATGCCTTTCTGCATGTCTTGCCGGAGAGATACCGAGGCTTCTTTCAGCGGGCGACTACACCGCAGCAAAGAACAAGGCTTTGGAGTTGCGTGAGATATTCGGGGATGACGGGTTCTATCTTGAACTGCAGGATCACGGAATCCCCGAGCAGAAAGAAGTGAACAGGGGACTTCTCCGTATCCATGAGGAGACGGAGATACCGGTCGTGGCAACGAACGATGTGCACTACCTCAAACGCAGCGACGCATACGCACAGGATGTGCTAATGTGTATCCAGACCGGAAAAAAGATAGAAGACACGGACCGTATGCGTTTTGAGACGGACGAGTTTTTCCTGAAGTCGGAGAACGACATGCGCGCGCTTTTCCCGGAATGCCCGGAGGCAGCGGACAACACGGCCCGCATAGCGCAGATGTGCGATCTGGAATTCGAATTCGGTCATTACCATCTCCCGGAATTCACAGTTCCTGACGGCGAGAACAGCGCCGATTACCTGAGAAAACTCTGTCTTGCCGGCTTTGAGAAAAGATACGGAAGCGGCAGGGAAGACGTAAAGAAACAGCTGGATTATGAGCTGGATATGATAGGCCGGATGGGCTTTACGGACTATTTCCTGATCGTTTCGGATTTTGTTGCCTTTGCCAAAGGTCAGAATATCCCTGTCGGACCGGGGCGCGGTTCCGCTGCCGGCAGCGTCGTTTCCTACTGTCTGGGCATAACGGATATCGACCCGATAAAGTACAGCCTTTATTTTGAAAGGTTCCTGAATCCGGAGCGTGTGAGCATGCCGGATATAGATATGGACTTCTGCGAGCGCAGACGCGGAGAGGTCATAGATTACGTAAAGCGCAAATACGGAGAAGACCACGTCGCACAGATCGTGACGTTCAACACACTTAAGGCAAAGAACGCCATCCGCAGCGTGTCGAAAGTGCTTTCTCTGACGTTTGCCGAGGAAAACGAACTTGCGAGAGCGGTCCCCAACGAACTCAAGATGACGATCGCGAAGGCGCTTGAAACGTCGAAACAGCTTCGCGATATGTACGACGGTGACGACCGCATCAAAAAAGTCGTCGACACTGCTGCGGCGCTTGAGGATATGCCGAAGGACTCCGGCACGCATGCGGCAGGCGTCGTGATCACGAAAAGACCGGTCTGCGATTACGTACCTCTCACTCTTTCAAAAAAGGACGACTCCATAGCCACTCAGTACGTAATGACGACTCTCGAGGAGCTCGGTCTGCTGAAAATGGATTTCCTCGGCCTCAGGAACCTTACCGTGATAGACGACGCGGTTAAGGAGATACGGCGGAGAGAACCGGATTTTGATATCAGGGCCATACCGGACGACGACAGAGAAACATATGCGATGCTTTCCGCGGGAAAGACGTCCGGTGTGTTCCAGCTGGAGTCGGCTGGTATAACCGCTGTCTGTTCCGGACTTGGGCCGAAGAGCATCGAGGACATAACCGCTATCATCGCCCTGTACCGGCCGGGGCCGATGGATTCTATACCGCGTTTTCTTGCTAACAATAAAAACCCGTCAAAGATAACCTACAAGCACCCTCTTCTCAAGCCGATCCTCGAAGTGACATACGGCTGCATTGTGTATCAGGAGCAGGTCATTGAGATATTCCGCCGTCTGGGAGGATTTTCCCTCGGACAGGCGGACATGATACGCCGCGCCATGTCAAAGAAGAAACAGGCAGAGATCGAGCGCGAACGCCAGGCGTTCGTCGACGGTGATCCCGAGAGGGGAATATGCGGAGCTGTGAAAAACGGCGTGCCGCGCGAAGTAGCCGGCAGTATATACGACGAGATACTGGACTTCGCAAACTACGCCTTCAATAAGGCGCACGCCGTATCATACGCCATGATAACCTATCAGACGGCTTACCTTAAGTGCCATTATCCGCGCGAGTATATGGCGGCTCTCATGAGCAGCGTTCTCGACCTGCCGGAAAAGGTGGCTGAATATACGGATGAATGCCGTGAGATGGGCATAAGACTGCTGGCGCCTGACGTGAACGAGTCGGACGATATGTTCTCCGTTTCAGGAAACGACATAAGATACGGTCTCGTCGCGGTGAAGGGAATCGGCCGCGGATTTATCAGGAACGTGATGGAAGAGCGGACAGCTAACGGACGGTTCACGGATTTTGAGGACTTCTGCGCACGCATGCACGGCGCTGACCTCAACAGGCGCGCAGTGGAGAGCCTCATAAAGTGCGGAGGTTTCGACAGCCTCGGCGCAAAGCGGAGCCAGCTGATGTTCGTGTGCGGCACTGTGCTCGACAGCATCGCTGAGAGCCGCAGAAAGAACGTCGAAGGCCAGCTTGATCTGTTCGGTATGCAGGAAGACGACGAAAAAACACACGGCGGCAAGCTCGCCCTGCCGGACATACCGGAGTTTTCCGGACAGGAACTGATGGCGATGGAACACGAGGTCACAGGTCTGTACCTCAGCGGTCATCCGATGGACCACTACCGAACCGCTGTTAAGAAGGCGGGAGCCGTGCCGATCGGAGCGATACTCGCAGACTTTGCCCAGGATGGCGGGAACGTCACGTTCAGGGACGACCAGCTGGTAACGCTCGCAGGCGTCATCTCGGCAGTAAAAACGAAGACGACAAAGAACAACAGCCTCATGGCGTATATCACGCTGGAGGACGGCACCGGCAGCATGGAGCTCCTCGCGTTCCAGCGCGCGCTGGATACCGGAGGCGCGTTTGTAAGGGATAATCTTGCGGTAGTGATAACCGGAAGACTGTCCGCACGTGATGAAAAGGAGCCGCAGCTCGTTATCGACACGATAAGACCCATCACGGATTTTGATAACACCGCAGATATCGATCAAATTGCGGAAACGGCGATGCCTCGTAAGACGGAGAGGAAACTCTACGTTCGGCTTAGGAGCGAGAACGATCCCGCATGCGAGAGGATCAGGCTCATCCTTGTGATGTTCCCGGGGAATGAGCAGATGGTGCTCTATTTCGAGGATACGAAAAAACGGCGCGGCGCGCGGTGCGTGATCCACGAAGCGCTGGTAGATGAGCTGAAAGAGATGCTCGGTGATGAGAACGTAGTTGTAAAGTAGCTGTTATCATTATAGAAATACAAAACTCCCGTCCCGGATGTGACCAGATGTCTATCCGGAACGGGAGATGTTTTTTACTTTTTTACTTTTTATCAGCGCCGGGGCAATCCTTGTCGCAGCAGTTGCTGCAGTCACCGCAGCCCGGCCTGTAGCCGCAGCGTTTGTGCGTGCGGATATATAATGCCAGTGCCGCGATCACGGCAGCGGCGACGATCACCGCGACAACAACCGTCATTATAATGCTTCTGGCTGTCATCAGTAGTTCTCCCAGACGGGCGGCGCGTCATTCTGCACTCCGCCAGTGATAAAGTTATAGAAGTTTGCCCTGGTTATGCCGAAGAAAGGCTGGATGAATATGTCGAGGAAACCGATGCCGAGAAATGCCGCGAGCAGCGAGTTGAGGATGTTCCAGCCGATGAAGGAGAGCTCCAGTATGAAGAGCTTCCACTTCCAGCCGTTCATTATGCGGGACGACTCGCGCAGGCATTGAGTAACGGTATATTCGGGATGGTCGTACATGATATAGAACGCCTGGCTGTACCTGTAAGCGGCGATGATCCCGGGTATCACAAGGAGCAGCGACCACAGGAACACATATATCCCCATGAGCACCACGATGCCGAGCGCTTTTCCGAAGTGGTCGAAACTGCGGAAGATATCCATATGACGCGTTTGCTCGCCACGGCTGACCTTAAGACAGTAGCCCATGTATCCTGCGGACAGCATGGAGTTCATCAGAGCGATTATGAAGATGAGAAGGCCTGCAAAGGCCCCGACATTCGGCATGTGGCTGTAGATGAATTCAAAGTAGTCGAAGCTCTCTCCGCTGGCGATATACTGAAACATCTCGTTGTACAGTCTGTCTATGCCGCTCAGACGGGTGGTGAGGTTAGACAGGATCATGATTATTATGAAGTAAATTATCGTAACGACGAAAACATTGGGTTTCGTTGTCTTCATCGTGTTCTTTGCCTGCTGCTTGAGAGAGGCAAGGCTGTAGTAAGGCATTTTTTCACCTCTTCCTTCAAAAAATCCCCGTAATCATTCTAACACCGGCGCAGTAAAAATGGAATAAAGAAAACGGAAATAAAAAACTGAGTAAAAAACGTGAAAACAGGCGGATCGGTGTGTTTTCGCCCTTGACTTAACAGACTATAAGTTGTATCATTAGTTACGCACTTAGAAATCATGGCACAATATATTGTGTATCATACTTAAATGGGCAGTTCTTGATCATCACAGGGAGAGTGGGAAAATGTCAGTAACAAGCATTAGGAAAAGAGACGGAAGAGTCGTTCCGTTCGATGAGGCGAAGATAGCGTCCGCAATAGAGAAAGCGTTCAACGCGACATACAGGCCAAATAGCGGAGATACGGCGTCAGCGCTCACTAAAGAGGTAATATCCATCCTGGAGGTGGAAGGTTCCGAGATCCCGGACGTCGAGCATATCCAGGACATCGTAGAAAAGGTGCTGATGGACAACGGTTTTGTTACCACAGCAAAGGCTTACATACTTTATCGTGACCAGAGATCCCGCCGCCGCGAGATGAATACCCGCCTCATGCAGACTTACGAGGAGATAACATTTGCAGATGCGAAGGACTCCGATGTTAAGCGTGAGAACGCCAATATAGACGGCGACACGGCTATGGGCGTTATGCTCAAGTACGGCAGCGAGGGCGCGAAGCAGTTCTACAACATGTTCGTGCTCAATCCGGATCATGCGAAAGCGCATTCGGAAGGCGATATCCATATCCATGACCTCGACTTCCTGACCCTGACGACGACATGCACGCAGATAGATATCATAAAGCTGTTCAAGGACGGTTTCTCCACCGGACACGGCACACTGCGTGAGCCGAACGACATCGCGTCGTACTCTGCGCTGGCGTGCATAGCGATCCAGTCCAACCAAAATGACCAGCACGGCGGTCAGAGCATAGTCAACTTCGACTATGGTATGGCGGAAGGCGTCAGAAAGACGTACATCCGCCTCTACAGGCAGAACCTCGCAAAGGCGCTAATGCTCATGTATGACCTTGATGATCCCGAAGACGACATCAAGGCGATGATAGCAGACATAAAGGAAAAGACGGGCCTTTACCCGCGCCTTGAGCATGATGCAGAGTATCAGGAAGTAGAGCTTCCGATACTCGTCGAGAAATACGGCGATGAGGAAGGCATGAAAAAAGCGCAGCGCCTTGCTTCCCATTATGCAGAGAAGGATACTGACAGAGCTACCTTCCAGGCGATGGAAGCCTTCATCCACAATCTCAACACTATGCATTCGCGCGCCGGTGCGCAGACACCGTTCTCCTCCATCAACTACGGCATGGACACGACTCCCGAGGGACGCATGGTCATGAAGAACGTCATGCTGACGACCGAGGACGGTCTCGGACACGGAGAAACGCCCATATTCCCGATACAGATATTCAGAGTAAAGGACGGCGTCAACCTGAATCCGGGCGAGCCCAACTACGACCTCTTCAAGCTCGCCTGCCGCTGCTCCGCGAAACGTCTGTTCCCGAACTTCTCGTTCATCGACGCACCGTATAACCTTCAGTACTATAAGCCCGGACATCCGGAGACGGAAATAGCCTATATGGGCTGCCGCACGAGAGTCATCGGCAACACTTACGATCCCACGCGCGAGATATGCAACGGCCGAGGCAACCTGTCGTTCACCTCGATAAACCTGCCGCGCATAGCGATCAAAGCACGCGGAGACATCAACAGATTCTTTGAGGATCTTGACCATAAGATGGACCTCGTAGTCGATCAGCTCCTTGAGCGCTTTGAGATCCAGTGCCGCAAACATGTTTACAACTATCCGTTCCTTATGGGCCAGGGCGTATGGATCGACAGCGATAAGCTCTCGTGGAACGATGAGGTCAGGGAGGTGCTGAAGCACGGTACGCTTTCAATCGGATTCATCGGCCTCGCAGAGACTCTAAAGTGCCTTATCGGAACGCATCACGGCGAGGATGAGCGCGCGCAGAACCTCGGCCTCGATATAATAAGCCACATGCGCGCCCGTTGCGACGAGGAGAGCAAGAAACGCAATCTCAATTTCTCGCTTCTCGCAACGCCGGCGGAAGGCCTGTCCGGCCGTTTCGTAAAGATGGACAAGGCACGTTTCGGCGTGATCCCCGGAGTTACCGACAGAGATTACTATACCAACAGCTTCCATGTTCCCGTTTATTATCCGATCAGCGCTTTCGATAAGATACGCATAGAAGCCCCTTACCATGCGCTCACTAACGCCGGACACATAAGCTATATCGAGATGGACGGCGACCCGCTGGATAACCTCGAAGCTTTCGAAAAGATCATCCGCTACATGCAGAAGTGCGGTATCGGTTACGGCTCCGTCAACCATCCGGTAGACCGTGACCCTGTCTGCGGATATACCGGAATAATCAAGGACGAATGTCCTCATTGCGGCCGCAAAGAGAAAGACGCAGAGATAGGTTTTGAACGCATCAGGCGTATAACAGGCTACCTCGTAGGGACGCTGGACCGTTTTAACAACGCAAAGCGCGCCGAGGAGCATGACCGCGTCAAACACGACATCTGAGGACGCGGCTGAATACCTTTTTGACACGGGGCGGGCGTCAGCCTGCCCCGTGAGTGATTGAGGGAGTGACATATATGCGCATAGCAGGTATGATACAGGATTCTATAGTCGACGGGCCGGGGTTCCGATTTACGCTTTTCACACAGGGCTGTCCGCACCACTGCGAGGGCTGCCACAACCCGGAGACCCATGACTTTAACGGCGGCAGCGAGATGAGCACGGACGAGGTGATCAAGAAGCTGCTTTCCAACCCACTGACAGACGGTATTACGTTTTCGGGCGGTGAGCCGTTCGAACAGGCAGGGGAATGCGCCGTGATAGCAAAAGCCGCACGCGAGAACGGGCTTAACGTCTGGGCGTATTCCGGATATACATTCGATGAGCTTCTGGTTAAAGCAGAGAAGCAGCCGGATGTAATGGAACTTCTTAAACTCACCGACGTGCTGGTGGACGGCAGATTCGTCCTTGAGCAGAGAAGCCTCAGCCTGAAGTGGCGCGGGAGCGCGAACCAGCGCATACTCGACGTGCCGGCCAGCCTTACGGCCGGGCAGGCAGTATTGCGCGCGGAGGCGTGAAATCCAGCTTTACTGCGCTAAACAGAATACCGCCGCAATGCAGATGCATTGCGGCGGTATTTGTTTTTGTGATCATTATCTTTTTTTATTCTTAACTGAAGGCTTTGCAAGCATTTCTTTTAGGATCCTTGCGTTGGCAAGTTCGCTGCGCTTGAGCTCATCGAGTCTGCCACGCAGGGAACTTACCGTCTCGTCACGATGCCGCAGAACATCTGAGACGATGGAGAAAGCCTTTTGAGCGTTGAAATCGCCGACCCCGCCGACTGAGGGCATGCCGAGCATTTCGAGATATGAGTCCACTTTCGGGTCATAGACTATTCCGACGGTCGGCACCGCCTCCCGGGCAGAGAAGATTATTGCGTGCAGGCGCATGGCAATCATGAGTTCTGCTTTGCCGATAACGCGTATGAGATCTGCCGAATTTTGAATGCCGCCGACCTGGAAGGAGGGGCACTGCATCAGACTCCTGATATGTTCCGTAATCTCCTCGTCGTTCTTAGGCTGCATCACAAAGAAGACAACATTCAACCCGTGCTGCCGGTATATCATATCGCACAGAGCCGCGACCTCGCCGGAGAAACGTTCGGTCCCAGACCAGTTTCTGACGGAAACAGCGACGAAACGCTTGTCGGATGGGATCCCGAAATAGGCGAGAAGTGAAGATTCGTCGCCGCCTTCGGGTATGGCGAGGTTGAAAACAGGGTCGGATGTGACAGTGATATCTTCACGGGTAACGCCCATGCCGCGGAGTTCTGTCACGGAATTTACGTCACGCAGCGTCACGGCGTCCACGCTTTCGACGGCGCGACGGACGAGTTTCCTGTTGAGGGGACGAGAGACCGGGCCTATGCCGTTTGCGTAGATCATGACTTTTTTCCCGAGCAGCTTTGCCAGCCCGATAGTGGACAGATAATAGAGAAGACTGCGGGTGGAGGTGTGATCCTGCAGCAGGCTTCCGCCGCCGGAAATGAGTGCGTCGCAGCGCAGCAGTGCGCGGATGACCTGAATCGGACTGTATCTGTATACCGCGTTATACCCGTAGCGCAGACGTGTGAACTTGGTGCTGTTGGTAAGGACGGTGACGGACAGGTTTCCTGGGGAATGTATACTGTTGTGGATCGCCTGGAGGATCGCTTCGTCGCCGGAGTTCCCGAACCCGTAGTAGCCGCTCATAACGACCCGGTATTCTTTCTGATATAAGGAGTCATAGGCCATCGCGCAGCTGTCTGCCATGGCGCTGACGGAGTAGCGGTCTGAGACGAGCGTACGCCCGCAGAGGCCCAAGAAGCGCCTCTCATCATCAGACATTGTGAAGACACGGTCGATGTCGGCCGTGAGAAGTTCCGGGGTCGGCAGCGGGCAGCCGCGGCAGCAAAAGTTCGTTTCAGTCGCCTCTTCGAGGCGGTCAGGAGAAAAGATGCCTATATATCCCTGGTTTCCAGCAAGTATGACCGGCTTGGAGCAGGCCATGGCTTCCAGAGCGGCGCGAGACACGCCCACGAAGCACCCGCAGACAGGAAGGATGCGGTCGATGTCTGTGCGCGGCCCAGCCATTACCACGATTCGGCGGCCGGATTCCGTGTTGACACGATCCGCCAGTTCTGAGAGTTCGCCGAAGAGCTCTCCGCCGCCGATGATAACGATGACAGCCCCGGGATGCTTTTTACATAGAGACGGGGCAGTATCTATGAGCTGACGGGCCACAAGAGAGGTCTCGGTGTCAAGTCTGCTCACATGGCAGATCACCGGAGCGCCTGAAGGGATGCCTGATTCTTCAAGCGTTGATGAAACGTCCGTATCGGGCGAAAAACGCTCGGTATCGATCCCGTTGACGGTCATGAATATGTTGTCCGGATCTATGCCGTAGAGCTTAATAAGATAGTTCCGAACATCTTCTGAGACCGCGATCGATTTTTCGCCCCATGACGTTAGCTTTCCAATCAGTCCTTCAGAGGCATATATACCATGGGTCGTCGTTATGAAGTGGAATTTCATGAACCTGTGCAGTATAGAGCACAGGAACGCCGGGATTCGGGCGTGAGCGTGTACGATATCAGGCTTCTCCTCGGCGATTATCCTGCGAAGGAGAAGCAGTGACTTCAGCATCGGCACGGCAGCCCGCCGGTTCATGGGCACGTCAAAGTGGCGGATGCCGCTGCGTTCCAACATCGGAACGTATGCTCCGCCGTTCGAGGCAACGATCACGTCGCAGCCGCGTCTTTTAAGTTCCGCGGACAGCTCAGCGATATGAGTTTCTGCGCCGCCGATATCCATACCCATGGCGGCCATAAGGATCTTTCTTTTCATTCTGCTATGCTGACGATGGTTCCTTTGAATGAGTTGTATTTGGTGAGGAAGTCGCGTTCTGAGTTTACGTTTATCTCATATGTCTGGTTGACGAAGTATCTGCCGTCAACAAGCATGCACGGCGCCTTTAGGGTGATGTATACGTCGTATCTGTTTGCGACCGGCCCGTCCACTAGCCTTCCGTCGCTGAGGGCAGCAGTGTGTACCGCGTCGCGGACATCTACCGCCGTCATAGTGCCGAGATCGGTACCGGTAGACGAGTACAGGGTGTCGCCTTCGCGAAGAGTGTCCGTCGCGCTCAGACGTACGGCGCTTACCTTTACCTGATACGTGATCTCGTCGGTAGGCACATCGCTGCTGGTCTTGTCAAGAACATGGAACTTCGCGTATACGGCTGCGATAAGGGCAAGGGCCAGGATGATGACGATAACGTCGACGACGCTTATAGCGCCGAAGAGCCGGCCCTGTTCATCAATGAAACGTCTCTTCATATCAGCCGTCGCCCCTTTCGATCGCGATTATGTACCCAGCCCCGGCATACCCGGGACCGGTCAGGCTGACCTGGTTGCCTACACGTACGACGAATCCGCCGCCCACGGTTATGCTTCTGTCGGTCTCGACGGCAGGAGCCTCGATAGATACCCGGATGCTCTCATGGCCGGGAACAGGGGAGTCGACGAAGCCGCCGTTTTCATAGTCTTCTGTAAGGTTGGTCGCCTGTGAGAATTCAACACCTGTGACAGTGCCGATGCCGAACTTCTTTACATTATCTTTCAGGGAGTCTCCTATATCGATCATAGCGGCGGTACCCTCAGGCGCTTCGTCTATCTGAACAGTGTAACGGACAGTCGACTGCTGCGAAGTGACCCCCGCTGTGGTGGAGCCGCTGAAAATAAAGTAAAACGCGGCGACCGCAGCGATCGCAAGGCATATTATCACGATGTCAAAAATGTTGAGCTTTACTTTTATCCTGCGGTTCGGAGCTTTATCTTCCATTTGCTCGTCCCTCCAATGCTTTTCTATATGTATCCTCTACGCCGCGCGCGAACGCTGCGCCGGTAAATCTTCTGCTGTATACATCCAGAGCACCGGCCGACAACGTCCGGGCCAGCTCCGGCGAATCCATTATCCTCTCTATACGGTCGGCAAGCGCGGCGCTGTCTCTCGTGGGAAAAACAAGACCGTTCACGCCGTCCTCGATCACGGCCGGGTTGCCTCCGGAACTGCTGACTACTGCGGGAAGGCCCATGCTCATGCCCTCGATCAGCGACATGCTGGTAGCCTCTATGTAAGACGCGTTGAGCTGCAGGTCGAGCGCCGAATAGAAGGACTCGGTATCAGATACGAAACCCAGAAAACGGACGTGTTCACCGAGCCTCAGCTCTTCAGCTTTTGCCTTTACTGCATCTTCAGCTGTTCCTGTCCCGGCGATAAGAACTGTGAGCTCCCTCCCGCGGTCAAGAAGCGCGCGTACCGCGTCCAAGATGTATATATGGCCCTTGTAGGGTTCGATTCGGGCGGGTATTCCCGCTGTGAATTCTCCGTCGGCGATCCCGAAAAAATGCCTTGCTTCCATACGCCGCACGCTGTCAGGTATGGGAAGCGGATCGGTGCCGTTGAGAACGACGTCGATCTTCAGAGGGTCCATTCCTCCTGAGATCAGATCGTCGCGGCAGACCGGTGAGACCGCGATCGCACGATCAGCAAGCCTGTTGCTGAGCGCTCCGTAAACGGCCCTGCCGAGACCGTGCGTCAGTCTGGAAGACAGGGGAAACGCCGAATGACGCGTGAAGACCACAGCCTTGCCGCAGAGACGGGCGGCTATGCGGCCGGCCATCGCGCCGTGAGTGTGAACGATATCCGGATCAGCATCGCGTATGATCTTTTTAAGCTCGCGTACAGCAGAAAGGTCAAGAGAGCGGTCGGATATGCCGTTGGTCTCATAGCACCGCACACCCAATTCCGCGAGTCTTGGTGCGAGCATGCCCCCGCGGGGGAGCGCAACGGAGACCTCGAATTCCGGTCCTCGGTTGTTTATGTAGTTGAGAAGCGACAGCCCGGCGCCCCCGATGTTCGTGTCGCTTATGATATTCAAAACTCTGGTCAAGACGATACCTCCGGAAGGGAGTCGCGCATCGCGAGTACGGCGCTGAATGCTATAAATGCCCAGAACATCAGCATAACGCGGTAGTTGTAGAATGAGTAGTCGGTCATGCTCTGGACGAGGAACCCGGTGATCCCGGACAGCGATGCATTAAGGTAGAGCCTGGTCTTTCTGTCCTCAGTTCTTGACATAGCAGAGCAGATGTTCTTGAAAGTGTGGAAGATTATGAGCAGGAACAGCAGGATCCCGCAGACACCGCAGTCACAGGTTATCTGAAGATACAGATTGTGAGAATGCTGCGCCACGGCTGAGTTGTAGCTGTAAGACGGGTAGATCATGTTGAACGCCGCCGTTCCGGGACCTATCCCGCAGAACCAGTAGTCGCGGAGCATCGCTATGCTGCCCATCCAGATCGAAAAGCGGTAGGAGGTCGAGGTGTCTGCCAGGTTTCCGATGCTCGTAAAGCGGTTGATTACCGTATCGGGAAGCAGGAAATACAGCGCGACAAGGGCCGCCAGACCGACAAGTATGAAACGCCTGTCAAGTATGATAAAGAAGACTGCAGCGGCAAAGATAAGACCTAGCCAGCCGCCTCTTGAAAAAGTAAGTACCATACACAGGCACATCGCGGCGGTACAGCCAAGAAATATGAGTTTCGGCAGGAATCCTTTCTCTGCGAGGATACCCGCGACGCCGAAGGGGATAACAAGGAGCAGATACTCGGCGAGCACGTTGGGGTTCTGGAGAGTCGAGTAGACGCGCGTAGTGATGTCTGAGAACATATCGTCGTCGATCCAGGCAGCGGCCCCGTTGGCGCCGAAGATATACTGGTATATGCCATAGGCAGATACGAGCGCTCCGCACAGGACTATCGACCAGATGATGATATTTATCTGTCTGCGGGTAGATACTGAATTCATCAGTGCCAGAGAGTAGAGAACGAACAGCACTGTGACCATACCGCCGTACAGGCTGCCGGATACGGTCACCGAGGCGAACACGGCGACTATATATACGGCCACGTACATTACTGTAAATTTGGTCGCGGGCGCATAAACTGCTGTTCGTTCAGGTTCCGCGCCGAAACAGAGAAGGATCGAGAATATGCCGGCGGCGGCAAGCGCGAGCACCGCGGTCGTCGGCAGTATGGGGGCCAGAACGAACGGGAGGAGGTTCCAAAGGAACGGGATGCGGAAGATGCTGTTCTCCGTCAGCCGGTCCAGCTGCAGGACCCGGAATGCCGCGCAGTACTTCCGCCGCAGCGCCGCGGAAACACGGAAGAAGAAGCTGCTTTCCGACATTGACCGGCCGCGGCCGGGAGTCAGGAACCAGCGTATGACGGGACTCTCGTTCCACTGGCGCGAGAACCACGCGAAGACGGCCGAGAAGACCTGGTAAAACAGACTGTTTCGGAATATTTCCTGCATTTTACGAACCCTTTTTCACAGAGAATAGTTTTGCGGCCATGCCGGCGACGACTTTTGCCTCTTCGAGGCGAAGCAGAAGGGTTGCCGCAAAATAGACCGCGATACCTACGACGACAGGCACGAGCACGGCCGCGATCTTGCCTGCAGACGCACCGAGCGCTGCTCTGACGCCCCATACAGCGGCGGCCATAACCAGAGCCGAAAGTACGGATTTCGCAGCGTCCGCCGCTCCGCTTTTTCCCACGAGTTTGAAACCGCGTTTACCAAGAGGGATGAGAAGGAGCAGTGCATTGACGCTTATAGCTGCCGCGGACGCAAGAGCGAGGCCTGCTACGTCCAATGGACGGATAAGAACGACACACAAGATTATGTTAACCAAAATAGACGCCAGCCCGGCAAGAAGCGGCACACGGCCGTTCTGCTCTGCGAAGTACGCGCGGCAGACGACTGCCTGTACTGCGTAGCCCGGCATGCCGAGGGCGGAGAAGATCAGCGCCCTTGAGGTTATGCCGATCGAGAAGTCGCCGAATTCGCCGCCGCCGTATATCAGGCTCACTATCGGCGCCGCGAGGAGCATTAG
>JAEEGL011344240.1_pt1 | contig 17385 bp, 15 predicted proteins | sample 9134231 | NCBI WGS metagenome assembly JAEEGL01 (sample SAMN16246548, study PRJNA631951) | gut metagenome | biome: gut microbiome; feature: rumen; material: fiber-attached | host: Bos | place: Iran: Karaj | collected 2018-10
CTGAGCTGGCTTTATTCCGACTTCAAGAAGAAAAACGGATACCTGCGAAGCATAGAGCTGAGCCGCGAATACGGGCTCTACCGCCAGTGCTACTGCGGCTGCTCCTTCTCGCTCGATGCGGCAAAGAATCAATGATAACATTATATTCGCATATCAACTCAATGTCAACGAAATATAATCTCTTTACTGCCCGCATGAAAAAACAAATTGCCCCTTGACAAAGTGGGCGTTATGTATTATTGTATTACTGTCCTAATACAATCCGGAGGTGAGCTATGGACTGGGAGTTCAGGCAGGACGCGCCTATATACACTCAGATTATCGAGGGCTTCAAGCTGTCGATCGCATCAGGCGAGCTGAAGCCAGGCGAGAGGCTGCGGAGCGTGCGCGAGCTCGCGGCGTGGACGGGGGTCAATCCGAACACGATGCAGAGAGCGCTTACCGAGCTGGAGCGCGAGGGACTCGTTTTCGCGCAGCGGACCTCGGGGAGATACGTCACCGAGGCGGACGACGCGGTAGACAGAGTTCGGCGCGAGCTTGCGGAAAGCAGGGTGGCGGAGTTTTTAGCTTATATGCGGAAGCTCGGCTTCAGCGCCGGGGAAATAGTTAATATCATCAAGGAAGGAGATAATTAAGTGGCAACTCTTGAATGCATCGGACTTACGAAGAGATACGGCTCGGTCGAGGCTCTCGATTCCATCGATCTTAAAGTAGAGCCTGGCAGGATAACTGGGCTTCTCGGACCGAACGGCTCGGGAAAAACGACTCTTATTAAGCTTGCGAACGGGCTTCTTACCCCAACTTCGGGCAAAATACTAATCGGAGGCATGGAACCCGGCGTCGAAACGAAGAAGATAGTCTCCTATCTGCCGGAGAGGCTGGATATCCCGACGTGGATGAATGTAACTCAGCTTCTGGGCTTCTTCCGCGATTTCTATGCGGATTTCGATCTTGACCGGGCGAGGGATATGCTCGCAAAGCTCTCTATCGACGAGAGCATGAAGATAAAGGCCATGAGCAAGGGCACCCGCGAAAAGGTGCAGCTCATAACCGTTATGAGCCGCAGGGCGAAGCTCTATCTGCTCGACGAGCCTATCGGCGGAGTCGACCCCGCTACCCGCGACTACATCCTTGCGACTATCATTGGGAACTACGACCCGGAGGCGAGCGTCGTTATCTCCACGCATCTCATCCAGGACGTTGAGAACGTGCTCGACGACGTGGTGTTCATAGACAGAGGCAGAATAGTCCTCCGCAGCACTGTGGACGACATCCGGGAGAAAGAGGGAAAGAGCGTAGATGCTCTGTTCAGGGAGGTATTCAGATGCTGAGAAAACTCATCAGGCACGAATTCAGAGCGACGGCGAGGCTTATGCCGCTCCTCTGCCTAATCGTTATCGCACTCGGAGTACTGGCTCATTTCGTCCTCAAGCTTCTGGACTTAAGCAATCTCCCCTTTGTCGTCAGGCTCTTCCTCGGCAGCGTTATACCTCTCTTCGTTGCCGCGCTCGTCGCTGTCTACGTCGTCGCCGTCGTCGTTATGGTCGCCCGCTTCAAGAGGAACGTGCTCGGCGACGAGGGATATCTCACGATGACTCTGCCGGTCAGCGTCCACAGCATTATCTGGTCTAAGATAATAGTCAGCGCAGTGTGGTTCATAGCCGCCGCGCTTGCGGACGCGATTGCCGTCTGGCTCGCCTTCTTCATGAACGAATCCGTTTTTGAGATAATACGCGATATCTGGAACGGTCTGATGTTCTTCACCGGCAACAACGCATGGCTGATAATCGAGGCTCTGCTCTGGCTCTTTGCGACCTGCTTTGCGGGTATAGTAACGAGCTGCCTCAACTTCTACGCGGCTCTGAGCATAGGTCACGGCTTCTCCCGAGGGAAGATGGGCTTCTCCGTACTCTTCTACTTCCTGCTCAACTCGGCGGCGTCCGTGCTTATGACTGTCGTCATCCTCGTTCTCTCTCAGAGCGTTCTGAAGGTCGGCGTTCCCTCCTTCGGCACAAGCTTCGCCGTCAGCGCAATGGCGGAGTGGCGCCTGCTGATGGGCACGGTGCTCGGAGTGTACCTTGTGAATTCGGGGATATTCTACCTCCTCACCTGCATAAATCTCAAGAAGAGACTGAACCTCGAATAAAAAACCGGCGCGCCGTCTTTTGTAAGACGGCGCGCATTTTGTCTTTTTTTATCGCTCCTTTGCCGCATCGAGCGAGAAGGAGCAGCCGCAGTAGCACTGGCGGTAGAGCCCGTATTCGCGGCTCAGCTCTATGCTTCGCAGGTATCCGTTTTTCTTCTTGAAGTCGGAATAAAGCCAGCTCAGGCCCTCGGCAAGGGCGAGGCGCGAGCCTATAGAATTGATGACCTCGGCGTTCTTATGCGGGCTGACGGTGAGCGTGGTCGAAAAGCGCTCTATTCCAAGCCTCTTAGCCTCCTCCGCCGTCTCCCGAAGGCGAAGAGCAAAGCACTCGGGGCAGCGGGCTCCGCCCTCGCGCTCCGCTTCAAGCCCCTTCGCCGCTTCATAGAACCTTTCCGGCTCGTAAGGCGCGAAGATTATCTCCACGTCGCTCATTCCGGAGGCGCGAAGGAGCTTCGGAAGCTCTGCGCCGCGTTTTTCATACTCCTCCTTCGGATACGTGTTCGGGTTGAAGTAGAAGAGAGTCACGCGGAAAAACGGCTGGAGCCGCTCGAGCACCGAGCTCGTGCAGGGAGCGCAGCAGGAGTGAAGGAGCAGGTCGGGGCGCGAAGAGCCGAGAGCGGCTATTTCCGCCTCCATTATGCGGTTGTAATCGACTTTTTCCTGCATTTTCGCACCTCAGGCTGCGAGCCGAAGCTTTCTGCTCCGGCTCGCTTTTCGTTTTCTTTTATTTCGCAAGCTCCGCGGTGTCCATTGCTATCATAAGCTCCTCGTTCGTGGGGATTATGAAGACCTTGACGCGGCTTCCCTCCGCGGTGACGTCCGCCTCTCTGCGGCAGCCGTCGTTCTTCTGCTCGTCCATCCTGACGCCCATAAAGTCGAGACCCTCGCAGACTCTCTGACGGAGGCGGCAGTCGTTCTCGCCGACTCCGGCGGTGAACACGATGGCGTCCACTCCGCCCATTGCGGCGGCGTAAGCGCCGATGACCTTGCGGACCTCGTAGATGAACTTTTCGAGCGCGAGCTCGGCGCGCTTATTGCCCTCGGCGGCGGCCTTGGTGAGGTCGCGGAAATCCGAGCTGACGCCGGAAATACCGAGAACGCCGGATTTCTTATTGAGAATTGAAAACAGGCTGCGGCGAAACCTTTGTTTTGCCGCAGCCTGTTTTCGTCTATCCTTCGGGTATTATCGGTTGGTTTGTCCCTTCAAAAAAATGAAATATTTTTAAAAAGTGGGTTGACAAAAGTTATCCCATATGATACTATGCATATAACAGCTGTTGCCCCGACCTGCGCGAGAGGGAAAAGAGCGCGGGAATTACTGAACGATAATAAAATCGAAATCTTGAAGGGAGAATAAAAAATGAAAAAAACGATATCTTTATTACTTGCGCTTATCCTCTCCATTTCAGTGCTCACCGCTACGGCTTTTGCGGAAGGCGAAGAACCGGGAGAATCCGTCTTAATTGAAGAAGAGACCGGGGAGACTGAGGAGAGCACGGAGCAAAAAGAGATAGAAGACTGGGAAAACTTAAAAATTATTGATTTCGATGCAAGTACGGGAACGCTAATAAACTATGTGGACAGAACAGCGAAGGATATTTATATCCCCGAAGAGATAGACGGTGTTGCCGTCAAGTCGATATTTGATTCTTCGCCAATGTCTACAAAGCTCGAAAGAGTTTGGCTCCCCGCAAGCATGATCGATTTCTACTACAATGCTTTTACAAATTGCCCAAACTTGAAAGAGATAAACGTTTCGGAGGACAATGAGGTCTATACGTCCATCGACGGTGTGCTCTATTCAAAGGATACGAAGACTCTCGTGCGCTGCCCAAGCGGAAGAAGCGGAGACTTCGTAGTCCCTGATCACGTTACGACAATTGCAAAATGGGCGTTTAGCACTTGCGATCAGCTTGAAAGCGTGACAATACCCGCCAGTGTAACTGAGATAAAAGATTTCGCCTTTTCAGAATGCGCAGGGCTTACTGAGATAAATGTTGCGGAGGATAATGAGGTCTACACGTCCATCGACGGAGTACTCTATACAAAGGATAAGAAGACGCTTTTTTGCTGTTCGAGCGAGAAGAGCGGAGAAATTGAGATCGCCGATCAATCTGAAACGATAGGAAAGTTTGCGTTTGCATTCAGTGAATCAGATAGCAGCGTAGTTATCCCGGAAGGCGTAACCGCAATAGACGAAATGGCATTTCTCCTTAACACAAACCTTACAACGATAACTCTCCCAAAGAGCGTTGCAAGTATAGGAAACTGGGCGTTTCAGGGTTGTGAAAGCCTCGCTGAGGTATATTACGGAGGAACGGAAGCGGAATGGGAGGCTATTGAGATAGGCATAGAAAATGATTGCCTTCTGAACGCGACCGTGCATTTTGCAGGCGAAGAATTTTAAGTTATTATCTACGCCGCAAGTGAAAAACACATATTATTCCCTTCGCCGCGCATTTGCGGCGGAGGGATTTTTCTATTCTGAAAAAAATAAGAAAAACTGAAAAAACGGTTGACGAGCGTTACCCGATGTGCTATCATACAAATAACATATGTTATACACAAAGTCAGCACGGAGAAACAATTAAAAATGAAAAGCAAAAAAGGAGCGGGAGTAAGATGAAAAAGAGAACAAGAATGATGGCAGCGATGGTGCTGGCTGTGGCGATACTCTTGTCGGCAGCGGCAGGCTGCGCGTCGACCGAAGTAAACGCAGAAGAGCCGGCAGAGGAGAGAGAGGAAACGATAGAGCCCGTCGCCGAGACCGAAGAGAAGAACGAACCCGAGCCTGAAATGGAGCCATACGATCAGGATAAGCTTGCAGCCTCTATGGAAAAAGTGATAGCCGATCATTTCAGAGAGACGGAAGATGAGATAGGCTTCTCGGCTTATGATATTCTTGATATAAAGGAAACGCAAAAGAAAGCGACAGTTTACGCGCTGGTGACGTATATATCCTATAACTATAACGGGGAAGAAATTAATGAAAAATCGAAAACGGGAGGTTCTGCAGCAATCACTTTTTCTAAGGATGCGGACGGTGACAGCGCTACTTATAAGATGTTAGGATATTGGGCGCCGAGTGAAAATAACTATGAACGAGATATTCGCGTCATCTTCCCTGCTGCTGTCCAAGAAGAGGTAATGGAGGGAAATGGAGAAAAGCTTAGAGCCGAAGCCTGCCTGAATAAGGCGAAGGAGTTTTTTGCGGAAAATCCGGACGAGGATGAGGAAGAACCTATAATTTTCTATATCGAGCCAGAGCCTGAGCCGGATCCTGAGCCGGAGATTAAACAAATAAAAGATACGGATCTGGGTTTATTTATCAAAGCATTATTAGATGAGACGACGAATACGACATTAACGCTGGTTGATGGAGCAAAAAAGAGCAGTTACGCGGCAAGCGAGTGCTTTCTATATCAAGCATATTATGACAAATTGACAATTCTTTCTGACAATATTATTTTTGGCGACAAATTTTATCGAATTGAGGCGCTTGGATGCACGCTTGATTATAGGGACGATATTGTCAGGTTCGTAAATCAGGCGGGCGATGTCACCTATTATAGGTTGTATCCTGAAGGTCAAGTATGGACAACAACAGGGTTCGAACCGGAGATAATTGAATGGTTCGACATTTCGGAATTCTGCTATTATTTGAATAATAGCGATAGAGCAAAAGTATCTTCAAGATTATTTTTTGACGATTTTATCCCAAATTTTGATATGCTTATTCCCGACAGGGGGCAGTCCTTCCTTGATGCTGCGAAGGAGTGTATGGACATTATCGGCAGCGCATTTACGAAGGTCAGAGCAGAAAATCAGTGGAGCTTAAAATATTACAAGGCTTATGTATATGAGGAGAAGGGTATAACCGAGGGTTTTCGAACGGGAAAAAATTACAATGGAGAAATCAAGGAAAATGCTTGGGGATTAAGTGCGGTAGTTGTTATAATTCCGGAAAACGAAACCGGCTTCGATACATATGGCGAATACCACACAGACTACAAAGAATACAGAGAAGGAGAACACTCCGTAGGTCCTGATTATGATCCGAGCAATCCGGAGGGGGCGGAATACTACCTTACAGATGGTTTGGTTGAAAAAGAGGACGATGGGTGGCATTGCAGTTTCGGAGCATGGTCCTGGTATTAATAGCGAGAAAGCATAGATTAGGTAAAACAGTCCCCCTCCGCCGCGCATTTGCGGCGGAGGGGGACTGTTTATGGTAAATAAGTAAATGCAGGTATAGTTTTTAATTCGACTCAGAATGGCTTTGACCAATAGGTCTGCCCGTAGACGTCGGTAAAGCGATAGGTGGCTACGGCGCGTGATGCGTTGGGGATTATCACGTCGGAGACTGTGAGCTTTCCGTCGTAAACGATCTCTTCACCGTAGAGATAGCTGTCAATATACTCGCCGGAGTAGGAATAGTAATCGCAGACGAATTCGATCATGTCGCCCTCAGCGAGCTCCACCATATTCTTTGCGACGGTATCAGTCTCGCCGTTTCTGTAATCGTATCTCGCGCCGGCAACGTAGTACCTTTCGCCGAGAACGAGGATAAGCTCAGCGCGTTCTCCGTTTAGATAGCAGGGAACGCGGCCCGTGCTGACGCCGTTTACAGTGCTCTCACGGTAGTAGGGGACGGGCTGGGAGTTTACAGCGATCCAAGCGTTATCATATTCGCCGATGAGAGCGCCGCTATCGTCAAATTCGTAGATGTTATCGAGACCGAGGTCGATATAGCCCTCGCCGTCGTCGTAGAATACGTTGAGCTCAAGGTCATTTATGAGAGCCCACTGCTCTTCTGGAAGGGTCATACGTCCGTTTTTCCATACGAGAGCGGAGGGATCAAAGCGGTGCTCTGAGAGATACGCAGAATCTCGGTCGACGTCGAGCCCCTTTCCGAGGAAGAAGGAGGCGAGACCGGAGAGACCGGAAACGCCGTTGGTATCGCCGCCGAGAAGACCGAGAAGCATATCGGTAATATCGCCGGAGCTTCCCGCCGTCGTTCCGGCTGAGGAATAGGTACCGAGCAGGGATGAGAGCGGCGAGCTGGCTCCGCCGGAGATCGCCTGACCGCCGGTCTCGACGCTTGCAAACTTGCGGATGCACTCAGCGTAAGCGTCGTCCATACCGATAGCGTCCATGGTTTTGACCGCGCTGTCGACCTTCGACATCTTCTGATACGGGAAGTAAATGGAAAGACCGTAGGCGTTCGTCATGTTCGACGAGGTCACGTTGTACTTGACTGCGCTGCGAACTGCGTCGGCAAGCTGCTTGCCCTCGGCGGTGCCCATATTGAGAGCGAGATGTACGAGATCGACCTGATCTATCTTGGAGGAAGAGGCGAATTCTCTGGTGTTCGTCCTCGCATTGGAAACGACTTCGTACTGCTTGTTGTCGATGAGAGCCGAGGTGGAAGAGGCAAAGCTCTTGAGATTAGCCGGAAGAGTGGCCTCAAGCTCGGCGAGATCGACGACAGACAGAGTAGTCTTCTGACCGGGACATGTTTGATTGCAGGCGGAGAGGAAGCTGTCGCAGATGTTCTTTCCGATGGACGTCGTCGGCATGGAGGTATTCTTTGATAGCTCATTGAGCCACGTCGTATAGTACCAGCCGACTCCCGGCTCTGTCTCCTCGGAGGCTATCATATAATCCGCATAGTCGGAGAGCATGAGCCCGGTCTCCGCCGTAGCCATAAGGCAGGCGTCGAAGCCGATGAAATCGAAGGTCACACCTGCGGATTTCAGCGCGTCGTTTATGCCCTTGAGGGTCATCGAGCCGGAGCCGGAGTTCTTTTCATCGTAGCCATAGCCGGATATGCTGCCTCCGCCGTGGTCCCAGAAAATGAGAGCGGTGCGGTTGGCGGGATAGTTCTTATTTGCCCATTTTATGAAGCCGGATAGAGTCGCGGGCTTCGTCATAGCGGCGTTTCCGTCGTCGGCAACGAGGCATCTGAGTCCGCCGGTCTCGACCTTGTAGATCTGATTGACCTTGGGGGAGATAACGCTGTTCTGCCACTCCTTGCAGCCGCCGGTGTAAACTACAATGTTTATTTTATCGGAGAGGTTAGCGTTGTACATCTCCTTGAGGTCAGCCGTCGCCATGCCGTGCTTCGACTCAAGGTCTGTGCCGCACATATATACCATTATCGTGAAGGTATCCTTGCCTCCGCCGACTATTTCCGTGCGTTTTGCTCTCGCGCCGGTGACTACGCTCTCGTTAAGCGTGCCGGTGTTGGTCGCTCCGTCCCAGCCGGTAGAGACGCTGCCGCCGCCGAGCCCGCCCAATATCGAAGCGAGAGAGGAGGACATACCGGTGGATGCGGACTGAGTATCGCCGCCGAAGAGGCCGAGAAGGCTGCCGCCGCCTCCGCCGATGAGCAGAACTAGAACGACTATGATGATCGAGAGAAGGCTTGACTTGCCGGAGGCTCTCGTGGTGTTTCCGTATGAGCCGCCGTCTGAGTAGCTCTGTCTGCCGGACGAAGAGGGTCTGCCTGAGGTATCGCCTACCGGGCCGGTGCCGAGGCCTTCACCGCGCTTATATATGTCTTTTCCCTGACCGGTCACGTTCCTTTTTCTTCCGCTTGGCCTGTTTTCCATAGTATAAATCACCTTTTTTCGTGCTTATTTGGAACGCTTCCATTATAATTTCAAATCCTGATAAAAACAAGAGGAAACTGATAATAAGGTTGAGCGCAGGGAGAATATGGTGTATAATACCCATATACGAAGGGAGGCGCTTCTATGTTTACTGATAACGGGATATATCTCGGACTTTCCGGCGAAGAGCGCGTAGTGCTTGATCTCGGCATGGCAAACCGCCACGGGCTGATCACGGGAGCTACAGGTACGGGAAAGACCGTCACGATGAAGGTGCTCGCGGAGAGCTTTTCCGACGCGGGAGTGCCGGTTTTCCTCTGCGACGTCAAGGGCGACGTTTCCGGGCTCTGCTCTCCCGGAGCCAAAACGGAGGGGATGGAGAAGAGAATAGACCTATTCGGACTGAGGGATACGTTTCAATACAGAGCCTATCCCGTATGCTTCTGGGACGTCTACGGCGAAAAGGGTCACCCGGTGAGAGCGACAGTCTCCGATATGGGACCGGATATTTTATCAAGCCTTCTCGGACTGACGGAGGCTCAAAGAGGCGTGCTCAACATCATTTTCCGTATCGCTGACGACCACGGGCTGCAGCTTACTGACCTGAAGGATCTCAGGGCGATGATAAACTACGTCGGAGAGAACAGACAGAGCTTCACGCTGGAATACGGAAACGTGACTACGCAGTCGCTCGGCGGCGTGCTGAGAAGTCTCTTGCCGCTTGAAACGCAGGGAGGAAGCCTTTTCTTCGGCGAGCCGGCGCTCGATATATTCGATTGGATAAGGCTTGACAGCGAGGGAAGAGGAATCGTCAATATCCTCGACTGCGTCAAGCTTATGAATAACCCGACTCTCTACGCCGCTTTTATGCTGTTTATGATGAGCGAGCTCTTTGAGCGGCTGCCCGAGATAGGCGACCCGGAGAAGCCGAAGCTCGTGTTCTTCTTCGACGAGGCGCATCTTCTGTTTTCACAGATGCCGAGAACGCTTATTTCAAAGATTGAGCAGATGGTGAGACTGATCCGTTCAAAGGGCGTCGGGATATACTTTGTGACGCAAAGCCCGGGGGATCTGCCGAACACCGTTCTCGGCCAGCTCTCAAACCGCATCCATCACGCCCTGAGGGCATATACTCCGTCAGAGCAGAAGGCGCTGAAGGCCGCCGCGGGCTCGATGCGCCCGAATCCGGAGTTCGATACAGCAGAAGCCCTGCAGGAGCTCGGAGTTGGCGAGGCGTTGGTCAGTCTGCTCGACGAAGGCGGCGTGCCTGAGATGGTCAGGCGCACCAGGATCGTCTGCCCGCAGAGCCTTATGGCCGCAGCCGATGAATTCGAGAGAGGAGTTGCGTCCTCAACCGACGGAATGGACAAGTACGACTTTCCCGTCGATAACGAATCTGCCTTTGAGATACTCTCCGAGCGCGAAGAGGAGAAGAAGCTGCGCCGTGAGCGCGAGGCTTTGGAGAAGGAAGAGGAGGAGCTTCAGAAGAAGATAAAGGCTCAGGCTTCAAAGGAAGAGGCGGCGATGCAGAAGGCGGCGGAGAGACGCAAGCAGAAGATAGAAAACCAGCTCATAAGCGTCGGAGGCTCGATACTCAGAAGGGGAATTATGAACACCCTTTTTGGTAAGAAAAGATGAGAGATGCGCGCTCCCGGCGCAGCATCTTCATAAAGTCATACCAAAAAAGCAAAATGAGGGACAGACGATGATCAAAACGGAAGAGGAAGCTTTGAAGGTCTGCCTTGAGCTTCCGTTTACTTACGCTGATATGCCTTTCGGACCGGACTGGCAAGCGGTAAGGCACAGGGAGAACTCCAAGGTATTTGCTCTTATATTTGAGCGGGATGGGAACGTATGGGTAAATCTCAAAGCGGACCCGATAGCTGCCGAGCTGTGGCGCAGCATATACCCCTCTGTACTTCCTGCCTATCATATGAACAAGCAGCACTGGATAAGCGTTATCCTCGACGGCAAAATGGAGGATGAAGACGTAAAGCGGCTCATAGCCGAGAGCTACGACCTCACGGCAAAGAAAAAACGAAAAGCATAAGAAATGCGCCGGGCTTTTGCCCGGCGCTAATATTATAATGGATTACCTTTTCAATATCATCGGTTTTCCGAAGCACTGTACTCCGCCGCGGAAGACCTCGACCTTGGACTGAGAGATCAGCTCGTCGTAAACTCCGTCCGCAAGCGATACTGGAACAAGCGAGGTCCTTCCGTCTATCGGGAAGACGCCCGTGAGCTTCTCCGAGCCCTTTATATGCTGGGCTATGATAACGCGTTCGCGGTAGGAACGGACCTCATAGGAGCTGTCTTCAAATATCGGCTCTCTCTTTATCTGCGCAAGCCTCGTTATGAGGGGAGATAGATCCTCGCCCTCCGGCTCCATTCTGACGGTATCCTTGTCAAAAAGGCTCGGGAGATGCGAGACCGCGTACTCCTGTCCGCAGTAAACGAGAGGCATACCTTTCTGGAAGAACATGAACGCCGTCCAGCTCTTGAGAGCGGCGAGATCGGGTATACGGAAACGCGCCCTCGTCTGATCGTGGTTTTCGAGGAAGCGGAGCTTGACGTAGTTGTCGGCATAGGTGTACTCCTGACGGTTTACCGCTTCAACGTAGTCCTTGAGAGAGCCCTCGCCCTCAAGAAAGGCGGTGAAGAGCCAGTTGATATCATAGTCATAGCTGAGGTCGAAGGCCTGGAATATCTCGGAATCGGAGAGCGCTGTGAGACCGCAGCCGCGCAGATAGGTGATAAAGCCGGGCTCGACGGACTCACTGAGCCAAATGGCGTCGGGCCTGACCTTTGCGACCTCCTCGCGGGCGTAAAGCCAGAAGCCGAGGGGGATGAGGGAGGCGACGTCGCAGCGGAAGCCGTCGACTATCTCAGCCCACATTTTAAGAGTGTCGGCCTGATATTTCCAGAGGTCTTTATTAGCGTAGTCGAGGTCAATAATATCGGTCCAGTCTCCGACTCTGTTTCCAAAGGAGCCGTCGGGCTTATGGAAGAACCACTCGGGATGCTCTTTTGAGAGGACGGAATCCGGAGAAGTGTGGTTATACACGACGTCGATTATGATGCGCATGCCCCGCTCGTGGACGGCGGACGCAAGCTCGCGAAGATCGTCCACGGTGCCGAACTCCGGATTGACCGCGCGGTAATCGCTGATAGCGTAGGGAGAGCCGAGAGTGCCCTTCCTCTGCGCTTTCCCTATCGGATGGATCGGCATAAGCCATACGATATCCGTGCCGAGAGCCTTGATCCTGTCGAGTTGAGGTATGACGGCCTTAAAGGTACCCTCCTCTGAAAAGTTGCGGACGAAAATCTGATACATCATCTGATTGCGAAGCTTTTTATCGGTAGTGAACGCCATAGTTTTTCTCCTCTCTATTAATTACGCCCCCGCGAAGCGGAATACGATCCCGCAAACGGCGGAAAAGGCGATGAATACAATGGGATGAAGCTTTTTGGTAGGCTTTACAAAGCGGGTGAGAACGATGAGCACAGCCGCAAGAGCGACGGCCTTCCAGTCGAGCAGGTCTGCAAATGCCTTAGTCTCGCTAAAGGCCGGATTCAGGAACACGATAGCGGCTACTCCGAGGCCGGCTGCCGAGATCAGAGCCGTAGACGTAGGCCGAAGTCCGTAGAAGGCGCCCTGAACGAGCTTGCTGCCGCCGAAGACCTTAAGAAAACGCGCTACGATAAGTATTATAATGACCGATGGCGTGATTAGTCCGAGAGTTGCGACGGCGGCGCCGAGAAATGCGGTAAACTGTCCGTCTTTTAAACCGGTCAGATAGCCGACGTAGGTAGCCATATTGACTCCGATAGGTCCGGGAGTCGATTCTGAAACGGCTATCATATCCGTGAGCTGCGCCCTTGTGAACCAGCCGGTAGAATCCGCCATACGATAGAGAAAGGGGAGAGTGGCGAGACCGCCGCCGACTGCGAAGAGTCCAGTCTTGAAAAATTCCCAGAAAAGACGAAGATACAGCATTATTTTCTCACCCCCAGATTCTTGATCAGTATTCCGGCAAGCGCGGAGACGAGAACGAATATCACCGGAGATACAGAGGTGATAAGCGAGACGATAAGCACTGCGGCAAATATCAGAATGCCCCAGATATCTTTAACGGAGGATTTCCACAGCTTCAGCACGGAATTGAAGATAAGAACGCAGACGCAGACCCTTACGCCGGCAAATGCGTTTTTGACCCATGCAAGATCGGCAAAGACTGTGATAACTCCGGCGAGCGCCGAAATGATAACGATGGAGGGAAAAACGACTCCGAGGGTAGAGACGATGCCGCCGATTATTCCTCCGTTTTTCTGGCCTATGAAGGTCGCGGTGTTGACCGCAATGACTCCGGGCGTACACTGACCTATCGCAAAGTAGTCAGCAAGCTCCTCGTCTGTTGCCCACTTCTGCTTTTCGACGACCTCGCGCTGAAGTATGGGAAGCATTGCGTAACCGCCTCCGAAGGTCATTGCGCCGACTTTTGCAAAGGTTAGAAAAAGCTTTAACAGCACGGTTTGCCTCCTTTATTTTTTACACTATTATAGCATAGAGCCCGTGATTTTGAAAGAAAAAAGAAAAAAAGAAGAAATGCGCGGAAAATTAGTAATTATATGTAATTTGCCCATTAATATTGCCAGATCAGCGCCGATAAGTTAAAATCGGGCAATAGGAGGCGATGCTGATGCTTAAAAAGATCGCTGCTTTTTTTCTTGCCGCCCTGTTATTATCCGGCCCGGCAGAGGCTCTTGAGCTTGAAAAAATCGAGAGCGGAAGAATTGAGCTTTACGAGGATATCGAATGCACGAAGGAGGCGATCGCCCCCATCGGAACGAGGACGGTTTACCCCGGCAAAACCTATTACATAAAAGAGCGTTCGTCCGGCAGAGTTTTTTCCGGTACGACCTGCTATATCTACGCTAACGCGGTATATAACGCGCTGTTCGGCGACGTGCCGTTTCACGGCGAATCTGATTCATGGCAGAGCTCAACGAAGCTGCACGGCTATGCGAGATCGGTATCTTACGCTTGCTTTACGGAGTGGGGAGTCGTACCCGGCTCACTCATACGCACGACGAAGGAGAAGGACGGAAGCTATAACGGAAATTACGGCCACTCGCTTATCGTTATAGACTACGAAAAAAGCTCGATAACGTATCTTGAGGGAAACGGCGACGGAAATGGGCTTATCAGAATAAAAACGGTGGGCTGGGATGAGTTCAACCGGAGGTTTCTTGCCGGCAAGGGCTGGTCTGTCTCCTTCATTGTCGCGCCAGTTGCAGATCGGCTTATCGGATATTTCAGAAGGGTAAAGGGCTATGAAGGCTTCTCAGACGTCAAAAGCGAAAGCTGGTACTGCGCCGAGATAAGAGAGGCCTGCGAGCTCGGGCTGATGAACGGAGTGGAGAGCGGAAGATTTCTTCCAGGCGGAGAGCTTACAAACGCTCAGGCCGTGACGCTCACTGCACGGGCGCTCAGCCTCTACTGGGGCGACGGAGAGAGCTTTGACGGAGAGGGAAGGTGGTACGAGCCTTATTACGGTTACCTTGAAAAATGGGGAGAGACCTTAGACCGGAAGAAAGCGGCGGAAAAGATAACGAGGGGAGAGCTTGCGGAGCTTATCTGCAGATTCTTTCCGAATAATGAACTCGAAAAGCTGAGATTTCCGAATGAAAATATTTACAACGAGTCTGTCGTCCGGCTCGCTGAGGCGGGCGTGATGATAGGAAGCGGCGGAGAAATGAGAGAGAACGACACACTTAAACGGTCTGAAGCCGCAGCGATACTCGTTCGCCTTGCAGACAGAGCGAAACGGAAAAAATAGCATCCCGCCAAATTTATGGCGGGATGCATAGCTTATTCATCGATGGGTAGCTCCGGCTCTTCGGGCTCGGTTGGTTCCTCAGAATCATCTGTACCGGACGGTTCCTCGGGGTTCTCGGGCTCCCCGGGCTCCCCGGGCTCCCCGGGATTCTCGGGTTCCTCGGGATTCTCCGGTTCCTCGGGCTTCTCGGGAGGTTCGGGCTCGGTTTTAACAGGCTCCCACTGGGCAGCGTAGACCTCTGTATCCGTTACCGTATCCGAGAGCTCGGGATACCAGCCCATAAAGACATAGCCGTCCCTTTGCAGGCTGCCTCGGAAGGAGGGCGTAGGCTCGCCGGCGTGAAGGCCGTAGAATACCTGATCCTCAAAGACGTTTGCGTCGGATACTCCGTCCGTATAGATTATCGTGTACTCCGGCTCGGGAGGAGCGTCTGCAACGTAGATGAACTCAACGGTGTTGTCGCTCAGATATGCGTCGAGAGTGATAGTGACCTTCTTGTCAGAGGTGAGCGTGTAGCCCTCTACAGTTTTTGCCGTGACAGTTACGTCGCGGCCTGCCGCGTGTTTGCCGACCTCTTCATAGTAGAGAACTTCCATTCCGCCGTCGGGATAGAGAACGAGACCGCGTGCATAGTAGGAGACGGGAGCGCCGACTCCGGGCACCGTGCGCTGGTCAGTATCGCTCGGAACGGGGAAATCCTTGTTCGGCAGGTCCTCGTGGACGAGCTCCATAACGTCCTTCCAAATTATATTTGCCGGGCTTCCGCCCTTTGTCGGTATAGCCTCCGGTCTGTCGTATCCGGTCCAAACAGCGCAGACGTAATAGGGAGTATAGCCGACGAACCAGCGGTCGTTGTTGGAGGTGGTGCTTCCGGTTTTTCCTGCGCAGGTCATATTGTTAAGCTTGGCGCTCTTACCGGTACCGACAGTCATAACCTCTTTCATAACGTCGGTCATCCAGTACGCCGTGCTTTCGTTTTGGAATACGGCTTTGGAGTCGGGGACGTTGTTGTAGATGAGAGCTCCTGTGGAGTCGTAGATCCTTGAAAACGTCCTGCCCTCTGTGAAAACCCCGTTGTTGACAAAGATAGAGAAACCGGCAGCCATCTCGCGCGGAGTCACTCCGTAAGTCTGCTGACCGAGGGCAAGGGCGGAATAGACCTTATCCTCCGGCTCAAGGCTTGTAAAGTTCAGCTTATCGGTAAGGAAATCGTAGGATACGTCGAGTGTGAGCTGATCCAGCACCTGAGCGGCGACGGTATTTTTCGACTGCTGGATAGCGTAACGAACGGTTATAACTCCGGAATACGTTCTGTCCGCGTTCTTAGGATACCACTTTGTGCCGCGAAGCTCTATATCCGGCTCGTCCTCATAAGTCGTGTCGAGAGTGAGAAGCCCGGTATCCATCGCGGGTCCGTAGACGGACAGCGGCTTTATCGAAGAGCCTGTCGGCCTCCTTGCAAGCTTGCCGGAGGCTCTGTTAAGACCTCCCGCGGCCTTTTCCGTTCCGACTCCGCCGCATAGAGCTACAATGTCTCCGGTGTATGGGTTCTGAATTACGATTGCAGACTGGAGCTGCTTTCCGGAGGCTGAAGGACGGTCAAAATTCTCAAGGTTCCGATATATCGAATCGACCTTGTTCTGGATATCCATATCGACGCAGCTGTATATACTGAGTCCTCCGTGATAGAGGAGGAAATTGGCGTCCCATTCGGAAATGCCCCTCGTTTTTATCAGGTAGTCGCGCACGTCGCGGATAACTGTGTCGACGTAATATGAGTAAACCGTGACTCCCGTGTTGAGCGACTGACGGAAGGGCTGGAAGTGAAGCTCCTCGTTTTTAGCAGAGACGCAGGTCTCGTGGTCGATATATCCGAGCTCCTCCATTTTATTGAGGATAACGGTCTGTCTGCGCTTGTTGTTTTCAATGGAGACGTATGGACTGTAGATCGAGGGGTTATTGGTGATGCCGACTATCGAGCACATCTCCGCAAGAGAAAGCTCGCTTACGTCTTTGCCGAAGTATAGCTCGGCCGCAGCTCCTATCCCGTAGCGCCCGTGACCGAAATAAACTCTGTTGAGATAGGCCTCGATTATATCCTTCTTGTCGTAGCGCTTTTCAAATTCGATAGCGCGGAATATCTCCTTGAGCTTGCGCTGCACGGTAGCCTCGTCCTCATTCGTGACGTTCTTGATGAGCTGCTGAGTGATCGTTGAGCCGCCGAAGTTGTTTTTCATCCCTACGAACATATTAACGAAGGCTCCTGCCGTTCTGTACCAGTCAACCCCGTGATGCGTGTAGAAGCGCTGATCCTCGATAGAGACCACGGCGTGTTCAAGGTCGAGCGGTATATCCTCATAAGGTACCCAGACGCGGTTTTCCGTGCTTTCGAGGGTGACAAGCTCAAGCCACTTTCCGGTAGCTTTGTCCTGGTAGTAGATAGTGCTCGAAAGGTTCAGCCTGTATTCCTCAAGTGAAACGTCGAGCTTATCCGAGTCCATAAGGTTTGTTTTGATATAGGAAACAAATATAACTGAGAAGATAGTTCCGGTAACGATAAGGATGAGCAGCAGAGAGCCGACTATCTTGAGCGCGGTAGCGATAATTTTTCCGACTCCGGATACTCCGGCACGGGCTGCCTTCTTGAGCATTCGTTTGCTTTTAGCTCTCAATTTGTATTTCACCTCGCTTAATTAGCGTCGTTTACATATTTATACACTATAATTATATCACACATAGTTGTCATAATCAATCAAAATATAAAACGCGGGGGAGAAAACAA
>JAEEGL012419529.1_pt1 | contig 17385 bp, 12 predicted proteins | sample 9134231 | NCBI WGS metagenome assembly JAEEGL01 (sample SAMN16246548, study PRJNA631951) | gut metagenome | biome: gut microbiome; feature: rumen; material: fiber-attached | host: Bos | place: Iran: Karaj | collected 2018-10
ACCTCTTGCACCATGGGCTCGCCGTCCTTGTCAAGGGCGGCGGCCACCTGCAATGCGGTGATGAGGTTCTCCTCGCCGTCGGTACGCACCTCGCCGATGGGCAACTGTGACCCGGTGATGATCACAGGTTTGTGCAAGTTCTCGAGCATGAAGCTCAGTGCCGATGCGGTGTAGGCCATCGTGTCGGTGCCGTGCAGCACGACAAAGCCGTCAAAGGCATCATAGTTGTCCTCGATGGCACGAGCCATGTCGCGCCAATGCGACGGGTTCATGTTGCTACTGTCGATGGGCGGGTCAAACTGGATATTGTCTATCTCATAGTCCAATTTCTTGATTTTGGGCACATTGTCCATCAAATGAGTAAAGTCAAACGGCTGCAGGGCATGCGTCATCGGGTTTTCGATCATCCCGATGGTACCGCCAGTATAGATAATAAGTATGCGTGGCACGGTATTTAAAAGTTTATAGTTAAGAGTTTATAGTTAATAGTTGCTGCTTCAATTCAGCCACATATAGGGGGTTCTTATTCGCTTGCGAAGTGCTTGGAGAAGAAAAGCATCTGGTAGTCAAGCGAATTGACCCAATAAGTCCATGAATGGTTTCCGGGGCGGATGATAAAGTCGTGATTGATTTTGTGCTCGAGGAGGGCATCGTGCAGCTCGCAGTTGACCTTGTAGAAGAAGTCCTCCGCGCCGTCATCGATAATGATGGCTTGTTGCCCGTTCTTGAGCGTAGGCACCAGGTTGATGACGCTGTGGTCGGTCCAGCGCTGCTTGTTCTCGGCGTATGCACCCAGTCGCTTGTGGATGTTCCAGCGGTCGGGGAACTGGCTGATGTCCACACCACCGCTCATCGCACCGCAGGCACCAAACACATCGGGATGACGCCAAGCGCACCACAATGCGCCATGACCGCCCATGCTCAGACCTGTGATGGCGCGGTACTTGCGGTCAGGGATCGTGCGGTAATGACTGTCGACATAGTCCACTAACTCCTGGGTGATGAAGGTCTCAAACTGCATCTTCGGGTCGATAGGCGAGTCAAAGTACCAGCTGTCTTGTCCGTCGGGGCACACGATGAGCACGCCATATTCGCTGGCGAGGTCATCAAGGTCGGCCTTGGCGGGCCAGTCACGGTAGCTGCCGTCGGCACCGTGCAGCAAGTAGACTACGGGGAATTGCTCCTCCTGCAGGTCGGGGTCAAAATACTGTTCGGGCACGACAATCGTCGCATTGATGTCGCGGCTCATCTTTGCGCTTTTGATGGCTACCACCTCGGCTTGTGGCTGCTCCTCCATCTGCTCGATGGTTTGCGGTGCAGCGACAGGTGTCGGGGCGTTCTTGGGTGCGTTGCTGCATGCCATGGCGTTGAGTGTCAGACTCATGCACGCAAATAACAAGCTGAATTTCATGTATAGTTTCATTTATCGTTTGGTTTTAAAAAATTGCTTCATCAGTGTGGCACACTCATCGGCGAGGATGCCACCCACAACCTCGGTGCGCTTGTGGAAGGGAGATTCGCAGAATGTGTGATACCCGCGCTTGTCATCGCTGGCGCCGTAGACCACCCGGGTGATCTGGCTCCATCCCAATGCACCGGCACACATCAGGCATGGCTCGACAGTGACATAGAGCGTGCAGTCGGTCAGGTACTTCCCGCCCAACGTCTCGCTTGCCGCCGTGATGGCTTGCATCTCGGCGTGAGCGGTCACGTCGGTCAACGTCTCAGTCAGGTTGTGACCGCGCCCAACCACGCGCCCCCGGCACACGATGACCGCTCCGATGGGCACTTCATCGCGCTCCAGCGCCTTCTGCGCCTCGTCCAGCGCCATCCTCATATATCTCTCGTCGTCCATTAGACTATAGACATTAAACATTAGACTTTAGCTTTTAGCCGTTAGGCTTTAGTCTACCAGCGAAGCGGTCTACCAGCGCGAAGTGCGGTCTACCAATGCAATGGTCTACCAGCGCGAAGCGCTGTCTTATTCCCCCTTTAGGGGGCTATAGCATCACCTTCTTCACATAGCTCCCGACAATCACGATGTATACGCGGTTGCGGTCCAGACTGATGACCTGACCCTCGACGCTGGGACGCTCGTAATAGAGCCGGCCATACATGTCGTAGATGGTCGTCCAGGTGCCGTAATTGTCGCCTTCGATGTGAAGCACGCCGTCGAGGGCATAGATGTTGGGATGGGTACGCTCCTCAATCAGGTCTTCAATCCCCGTGATGGGGGTCTTGACGACAATCGGCATGGCATCATCTGCATCACTGATGCCGTTGGTGGGCACAATGACATACTCCGCCTCGTGGTCGCTGATGGGCAAGTAATAATGCTCGGCAGTGGTAAGTGCCATCAGATAACCGTCCTCGCCATAAACGCGATAGGCCATGTTATGCCCCAGCGCCACCTGGCTCCAGTGGTCATCCCAGTTCTCGTCACTGAGTTCAAAGCTAGGTGTCACATCCTCGCTGGTCCACATCGAGTAGCGGTGGTGGTCGCCCCACCACTCGTCTTCGCGCCAGGTGGCTGCGGCACGGTCATCGGATAAAATCAGGTCTACGCCGTTGATGGCGGGCATCGCATCGTAGCCCATCCAAATGGGCGGCTCATCGGCTCCGCTGAAGACCTCAAACAGGCTGTGGCAACCGTCAAAGGCATAGTCGCCCATTTCGAGCAGCGTTGATGGCAGGAACACCGACCGCAACAAGTTGCAGTCTTCGAAGGCCGAGTCGTCGATGCGTGTCACCCCCTCAGGGATGATGATGCTTGTGATGTCGGTGCCGGCAAGCATGCCCTCGCTCACCCACTGTAGATGCAATGGCAGGGTGACGCTTGTCAGGTCGAACGCGTCGGCCATCGCCCACCGCCCGATGTGTGTGATGGAGTTGGGCAGTTGCAGTTCGGTGATGCCTGAGTTGTAGAAAGCGCTGTCGGCAATGGCGGTGATGCGGTAGTTAAAACCGTCATAGAAGACCGTCTCGGGCACAATCACAACACCCTCATAGAGGCTAACACCTTCTTCCACCCATGGAGCGATAGCCGCTTCGTCATCGCCGATGATGCGGTAGCGCAAGTCACCGCTGACCCACTCCTGCGCCCCGGCAACCAGCTCGCAAGCCAGTAGCAGAGCAAGAATAATGTGTTTTCTTATCATGCCCATTTGATTTAACCCCTATTCCCTATAGTAAACCCTCTTGACGCGGCGCGAGACACTGGTAAGCACCTCATAGCTGATAGTGCCTCGTACACGAGCCAGTTCGTCAACAGGGATGTGGTGTCCAAAAATCTCGACATGGTCACCCACCTGCACGTCGGTGTCGGTGACGTCAATCATCACGGCATCCATACACACATTGCCCACAGTGGGGCAGCGTTTGCCGCCAGCCCACATCGAGATGGCTCCGTTGCCGTAGTGACGATCCAGGCCGTCAGCATAGCCGATGGGTACGGTGGCGATGCGTGAGTCGCGATTGAGCATGCCTTTGCGGCCATAGCCGATGGTAGTGCCGGCCGGCCAATGCTTGATACTGATGATAACGCTCTGCAAGGTCGCTACAGGCAACAGTGCGTCCTCACTGTGATCGTCAAGTGTGCGCATGCCATAGAGCCCGATGCCGATGCGCACCATCTCCATCTGGTGCTCAGGGAAGCGAACGATGCCCGCCGTGTTCAGGATATGCCGTGGCAAGCCTGGGAAGTGCTTGCGCAACAAGTCGGCACAGCGGTCAAAATACTCAAATTGCTGCTGTGTGTAGGCGTCCTCGGCAGGAACATCGGCAACACTTAAGTGTGAGAACACTGAGGCGGGATAAACGATATCTTGACCCTTAAGCAGTTCAATCACTGCAGGCAACTGCTCTAGGGTGAATCCCAGACGATGCATGCCCGTGTCCAACTTGATGTGCACTGGTAGCGGACTGCCCGTGTGGTAGCGTGCGCCCTCCTTGATGAGCTGCTGGCACATCTCTAAGCTATAAACCTCAGGTTCTAGCCGCAGCGTGAAAAGCGACTTGTAATTGATGACCATGGGGTTGAGCACGATGATGGGCATGGTGATGCCCGCCTTGCGCAATTGCACGCCCTCGTCCTGCACCGCTACAGCCAAGTAGTCGGCCCCGCGGTCTTGAAGTGTCTTCGCCACCTCGTAGGAGCCCGTGCCGTAACCACCGGCTTTGACCATAGCGATGGTGCGCGTGGTGGGTTTGATGAGCGACTTGAAGAACTTGAAGTTGTGCGCCAGCGCGTTTAGGTCGATTTCCTCCACTGTCTGGTGCTGTTTGGCCTCAAGCATGTCCAGAATTTGCGAGAACTCAAACTCTGAGCTGCCTTTCACCAACACGGTTTCGTCGTCAAAGTCGCCCTGTGCCATCTCGGCCAGAAATTGCGCAGTTGAACCGAAGAAATGTGCGTCGGGCAGGGAGTCAAACAGCCCTTTGTAACGGCACATTTCGGGACCGATGCCGTAGAAACGGTCAATCTGCTTGGCGCGCAGTAAACTGCGTACACGGCTGTAGAGTATTTCAAGGTCGACATCTTCATGCTGCAGGTCGCTCAAAATGACCGCACTGCGGCGGTTGCCCGCGCGGCGCATCATGAAGTTGATGGCGGGAGTGAGTGTGACAAAGTCATTGGTGTATTCATCGGTGATGATGGTGCACTCGTTCACCCCCTCGATGACGTTGAGGCGAGTGCCGGTCGGGGTGAGACGCATCATGCGCTCAGCAATCACGTCTGGTTCCAACCCCAAATTAAGCATCACAGCCAGGCAGGTGATGGCATTGTTCACATCCATCGCCTCGGTCATGGGCAGGGTCAAGCCGTATTCATCGCCCTGATAGACATAGTTGATTTCGGAGCAATGATTCTGAACAGCCACTTGCTGAACATACAGCTCCTCGGTGGGGTCGGTTTTTGACCAGGCGATGATGTCAATGGGCATCTCATTATACGCATCCAGCAGGGGCTTAAGCGCTTTGCGCACCCCCTGGTCATCGGCACGGTAGACGATGCTTTGGCAGTTGTACAGAATTTTTGCCTTCTCGGCGGCCTTGCTGTCCATGTCGTCGCCAAATTCATCCTCGGGTTCTGGGGCGATGTTGGTCACCACACCCATTGTGGGGCGAATCATGCTGTGCAACCGTGCCATCTCGCCAGGACGCGAAATTCCTGCCTCGATTATGGCAAGCGAGGTGTCATCGTCAATGTCCCACAATGACAAGGGCACGCCAATCTGCGAGTTGAAGCTGCGGGGTGAGCGTACGATATGGTAGTCGTCGAGCAGCAATTGGTAGAGCCACTCCTTAACCGTGGTCTTGCCGCGCGTGCCGGTGATAGCGATGATGGGGATGTCAAATTGCATGCGATGCTCAGTGGCAAGGTCTTGCAGCGCATCAAGCACGCTGGGTACATGCAAGATATTGCATGCATGCAACACGTGGTTGTCAATGCCTTCAAGCGTCTCGACCACAAAACTGCGTACGCCCTTGTCATAGAGACTGTTGACATATCGCTGTCCTCCGGTGTCTTGTGCTGTGGGCAACGCGAAGAACAGTGTCTCGGCGGGCATGACCAGCGAGCGCGAGTCAGTAAGCAGCTGGCTTACATCGGCCTCGGGAGCGTTGAGCTGGGCACCTCGCACGCCCATCATCTCAGTAATTTCTTGGATAGTATATTTCATTGAAGATGCAAGTTTTCAAGACGCAAGAAACAAGTTAAAGAAGTCTGCAATTGTGCATTACGCATCATGTATTAAGTTAAGCCGCTCAAGGTAAGGATACTCTTTGATGAGATTACGCACTACCGTGCGGGTGTCGGCGTTGAAGCGTTCCACAACTTCACGGTTGCTGCTCATCGGGCGGTGAGCTAGGCGCTTGCTCACACGCTCGCAACGGGCGATAGCCTGTGCCGAACGATCATCGAAGTAGGTGGCTTGGAACATTTGCCAGATATACTCAATGGCGACTTCGCTGGGATGTACCATGTCAGTAGCATAGAAGCGGTAGTCACGCAGGTCGTCCATCATAATCTCGTAGGCAGGGAAGTAAGTCAGCAAGGGATCCTTCAACTCTTGGACCACTTGGTCGATGGCTACACGCAGACTGGCTTTGCACAGCGAGTTCACTTCTAGTCCGTCGGCGATGTGGCGGATGGGGCTCACCGTGAATATGATGCGTAGCTCAGGATTATAAGTTCTCAACCGCTGGCACATGCGTTGCAAGGCCTGCGCAATGTCGCGAACGCTGACCAGTTTGCGCTCAAACTGGTGAGGCGGCACCTTGTGGCAATTGTTCACCACCTGTCCAGTCGTCTTGAGCCGATAGACCAGCGCGGTGCCCAGGGTTACTACCAGCACTTGACTGGTGCGCAGGTGGTCGTGCGCCAACGCGATGCGCTGGTTCATGCGTTGCAGTGTAGCGTCTTTGTCGGCCATTGAGTAGCGTGAGTGGAAGGCATAGCTGTTCCATACGCCATTCTGCTGGAACAAGTCCATACCCGCAATTGGCTCATTGTCAATCAATCGGTCGACGCTTTGCGCGATGCTCAATGGGTTGTAGATGGTGCCGAAGGGGTTGATGTCGACAAGCATCATCGCTGCACGTAGCTTCGCGCCGATGTTGTCGCTGAAGCATGACCCCAGCATCGCCAAGGTGTCGCTGTGATGCATCCACCCCGAGTTGTCGCCCATATGTATCGTAGTCCTGAATTCCATTTCTGACGAATTTAGCCTACAAAGATAGTACTTTTAATTTAGAATTGAGAAATCTAAAATTGAGATTTTTAGTGCTGTGTACAATTTTGGTGACAAAAAAGTGTGTTTTGGGGTATTTTTCGGCTTTGTTTCAGTATTTGACAATTTATTGCCATTGATTCTTGAGCGACTGCACTACTTTTGTCGCAAAAATATAGTACTTTTGCAACATGAATTTGAAACCATACAAATTTCGGCCCGTGCTGAAGACCGTCATTTGGGGCGGGGAGCAAATCGTAGCCTTCAAGGGCATTGACTCCGACCTGCATGAGGTGGGTGAGAGTTGGGAACTATCGGGCATCGACGGCATGGAATCGGTGGTTGATGGTGGCGAGGACGATGGATTGACGTTGACCCAACTCATTGACCGCCATGGCGCTGCATTGCTCGGGGAGCAGGTTTATATGCTGCATGGCAATCGCTTCCCGTTGTTGGTCAAACTGATTGATGCGCATCGTGATCTCTCGGTACAAGTGCATCCCGGCGATGTGATGGCGCAACGTTTGCACAGCTGCTCAGGCAAATCCGAGATGTGGTATGTTCTTGACAACGAACCTGGTGCATGTATTCAAGCGGGCTTTAAGGAGGCAATTACACCTGAGGACTATGACCGCCATGTGGCCGATGGAACCATCATGGATGTGGTGGCAAGCCACGAGTCGCGCCGAGGACAGGTATACTTCCTGCCCGCCGGTTGCATACACTCGATAGGTGCAGGTAATATGGTCGTCGAGGTGCAACAGGCCAGCGATGTGACCTATCGCGTGTTTGACTACAACCGCCTTGACAAGGATGGGCATCCACGACAGTTGCATACCCGTCAAGCACGAGAAGCACTGAATTACAGCAGTTACGATGAATGCATCCGTCAGTCAGGAGCAACGATAAACGATGGTGAAGTGTTGGTTGAATGCAACCACTTTGTAGTAGAGCGCTACGAGGTGGCGGGCATGACCCATCTGGAAATCCCAGAGTCGTTCTTGGTGATGATTTGTGTGGAAGGTGAGGTAGAGGTTGTCGACGAGAACGGTTCGGTGACCATGATGCGTCGCGGTGTGACCATCCTGGTGCCCGCATGCTTGTCACGGCTTGACCTCCACGGCAATGCAACATTGCTCACTGCACATTTGTGAACACGTCAAGGGTGCGCTGGGCGATGGCCGACCAGTCATAGTCGCCAAGGTCATAGTGGGTGGGAGTGAAGGGTTGGTTCAAGATATGTTCAATGGCCGATTTCAGGGCTGCCGTGTCGCCTACGGCGCAATAGTTGCTGTCGGGCAGCGGCACAAGACGTGTGGCCTCGAGATTGCTTGCCACGATAGGCAGATGGTAGGACATAGCCTCGAGTAAAGCCATCGGGAAACCCTCGCTCAAAGAGGGCAAAGCAAGCAGACGGGCATGAGAGTAGAGCTGGCACAGGTTGTCGCCAGTGGCATAGCCCGTGAAAATCACTTTGTGTTGAGTGTCCAGAGCTTTCAAATGTTTCAGATAATCGGTATTGTGGTCGCTCTCGCCAGCGATGACAACTTGTTGGATGACTGCAGACTCGTTTGCGGCCTCAATCAGGTGCTCCAGGCCCTTCTCGGGCGTGATGCGTCCCACTGCCAGGATGTAGGCTCCGGGTGTGATGCGGTGGCGACGCAAGAAGTTGGTCGCCGTGGTGGGTTGGGCCGCTTCAACGCCATTGGGGATGTACACGCTCTTCTGGCGCACCCTCTCGTCGTAATGTTCCATGCGCAGGCGGTTGACAAAGATGATGCGGTCGCAGTAGCGAAGCGAGAGTCGCTCGCTCTGGCGAAGCCACCATCGTGCCAGCAAGCCCCACTTGCGGTGCTCATAGTTGATGCTGTGATAGGTCATCACAACGGGGATGCCCAGCCAACGTAGCGGCAAGGCAAGCAATGCCGGACCCATGTTATGAACATGAACCAGCGAAGGACGATGAGTGATGCAGTGAACCACGGCATGCAAAGTGTGCCAAGCTGCCTCAATGCCCTGAATGCGTGTCGAGCGCCAGTCGACAAACTCGATGTTGTCGTAGGTGACCATTGACTGTGCAGTTAGATAAGGCTTGCGGCGATAGACCCTAAAGTGGCAACCTTTCATCAGGGGATAGAGGTACTGGCAATGTGTCTCCACACCGCCTTGCACCCCAGGGAAGCCGCGGATGCCCAGCACTGCAATGGTTTTGTTTTTATCCTTGTTCACGACCAGTCAATTTCTTTTCCGCGCATGATGCGCCACTTGTTTTTCACAATCCACCAGATGGGCACCCAGGGGCGGCGAACCATGTCGTGACGTTCAGTGACGATGAATGCACAGTTGCGGTCGCACTGATGCACCCGTTCCATCGCCTCGCGTGCTTGGTCGCTTGCCATTATTTCGTCAAGCGACTGCTCACGCAGGTTGCCCATCACCCACTCCTGCTCGCTGCCGTTGCAGGGCGATACGTTGCCCCAAGGATCGACGAAGAAGAAATCGGTACCTGCACCGCAGGCGGGACGGTAGCCTGCATCGTCACCACGCAAACGGCGGTGAACCGAGCGGTTGAAGTAGGCGCGACCATAATCTTTCAAGCGCGCTTTTAGTCTGCGGCGCTTGCTGGTGAGTAGTGCCTTAACAAAGCGGTCATGCTCGCGCAAGGCGTCCTCGCTTATAACTTGGTTGTCGTGCTTGTGGAAATACCATGAGTTATGTACTGCGCTGGTGCCTAGTTCAACGTCAAGTGCCACGCACAGTTCATAGAGTGACACTAGGTCGCTATAGTTGTCGGGCGAAATGACCACCGAGAATCCTATGTTGCGGCATGGTGTCTTTTTTAGCTCGAGAATCGTGCGCAAGGCATGGTCGAAGCCGTCTTTCAGTCCCCGCTTGCTGTCGTTGATATGCGGCAAGCCCTCGACACTGACACGAATCAGGATGTTGGGGTACTTACGTGCTAACGCAACGATTGTGTCAGTATAATAGCCGTTGGTGCTCAGTTCGAGCAGGGTTGACTTCGGGTAGAGAATCTCAAAGATACGGTCTAAATCTTTGCGCAGGGTCGCCTCGCCACCCGTGATGTTAATGCGCAACCCAGCAGGCAATCGTTCGTAGCACGCCGCGTCAAGCTCGTCGTCGGGGCGTGTAGGAAACTGCCAGATGTTGCACATGTTGCATCGGGCATTGCATCGGAATGTGGTGATCAGGCTCGCCTGAACCGTAGTCCTCATGGCTGGTATATCTTCATCAAGCCGGTGTAGTGTGTCTCGGGGTTAAACTGCTCGATGGCATCATGAGCAATCTCCTCATAGTCCCAAGAACGCATGTGCGCTTGTTCGATGGCAGTCCCCAATGCCTGGGGACGCGCAACGATGCCGTTGGTATAGTCAATCAGTTCGGGGATGCCGCCATTGTGTGTGCCAACGGCGGGCGTGCCCAAACATAGCGACTCAATGACGCTGAGCGGGTTGTTCTCAGGCCATTCCGACGGCATTACCGTGAACCGGGCATGGGCCATCAAATCACGCACTTGTGCTTGGTCGAGCAGACCGACAAACTCGATATTCGAAGCATCTGCATATTTCTCACGTAGTGATTGCTCGAGCGGACCGTCGCCTGCCACCTTGAGGTGAAGCGGCAGCGTGGCAGCGACCTCCAACAGGTTGTCCACGCCTTTCTCCTCGCTCAAGCGACCAGCATAGCAATAGTAGTTGTCGCGCTCGGTGACAATCTTTTCTGGTATGTCATCAATGCAGTTGCGAAGCACGACCACCTTCTTCTCGTCAAATCCGGCATCGCGCAGGCACTTGGCCATATAGTGGCTGGGGCAAATGAACATATCCACCCATTGTTCCAGGCGGTCACGGCTCCACTTGGTCGCCTCAATCCATGCAGCTGTACTGGCAAGCTTCGAGCCACGCATGCACTTGTGCAACACAACGTTCCACTTGCGCATAAAGCAGGCCTGACAGATGGCATCCTCGCGCGTGCAGGTATAGCCGGGGCAGATGAGCTTGTAGTCGTGCATTGTCCATACAACGCGACTGCCATACTCATGTGCCAACCGTGCTACAACGGGCGAGATATAACTATGGATATTGTGCAAGTGTACGACCTCGGGCTTGAAGTCGTTGAGGATGCGACGGAACGAACGGAAGATGTCGCCGTGGCCCATCGCACGACGCATAGCACGGATGCGGTCGGTCTCAAAATCGACCTCCGAGGCAAAATAGCCGCTCCAAGGACTCGACAGGTTCTTGGGGTAGGACATGGCAAACACGGCCACCTCGTGCCCATGCTGACGAAGCAATTCCTCGGTACGCAATGCAACGATGCAGTCCCCACCACGTCGATAGTAAAATTTATTGACTTGTAATATGCGCATGGTTACTTTTTCCTATAGGTTATTATAATAACGTAAAAAACCTTGAATTATTGTACCCGGGAGAAAGGCGAAGTTGTCATTTTGCGCGGCTGTCAGTAGTGTAATAAAGTGGGGGCGTACCATTAGGTGCGTCCCCCACATAATAATCACTGAATTCTTAACTCTTCCCTAGCATGATGTTGATGATGGCGTTGACATCACTGATGTCGACTGTGCCGTCACCATTAACGTCTGCTGCAGGAGTCTGTGCGGTCTTGCCCAGCATCACATTGATGACCGCATTCACATCACTGATGTCTACTTGTCCATCGCCAGTCACGTCGCCAGTCAAGACCTGTGGGCGAGGCTCGTTCTTGTAAACGAACGAGATGACCGGACAGTAGTCGGTGGTGCGGCGCACGTTCTCCTCGTCCAGGTAAGTGAGTTTGGCACGTCCGTAGTAGGTGGTGCCGTCAACCATCAGTTTGTTGTTCACTTTCAACTCCCCGGCGGTCTTGCTGCTCTGGGTGGAACCGTCGCTCAGGGTTTCAATCAGGCGGGTGCGGCCCCAGGTGGTCGCCGAGGTAGACACTTCGTAGGTGTAGGACACCGCCTCGCTCTGACGCTGCAATTCGATATAGTCATCGCTATAGAGCGTTCCACCATCAGTGGGGCAGATGAAGCTCGGAACATCAAACTGTGTGGTAAATGTCACTATGGGCGAGGTCTGCTCAAGACCTTTGTAGGTGAGCGTGGCGGTGACATAATACTTGCTGCCTGGGTTGAGTGTACCGGCAGGAACGCCGATGGAGCCATAACCTTGGGCTGTATAGACTACTTGCGTCATCTCGACATCAGTGGCGATATTCACTGTTCCGGGTGTACTGCCATCGGGTGTGTTCCAAGTGATAATGGGGGTTGTCGACAGACCTATCTGGCCGTCATAGGGCGAAGTGATGACCAACAGTTGCGGCACGAACGCACGACGCTCGCTCACACCATTGGTAAAGCCGTCGCCACAGGACAGCACACGCCAGTATTGTGTCTCCCCCGAGGTCAATTGGGTCATCTGGGCACTAGAGAGAATGGTGTCGGTGACAGTGATGCGCTCTTTGACGAGGTCAAATGACAGGTCCTGAGCCACCTCAACGACATAGCTCGTGGCACTCTCAACAGCATGCCAACGGAAGTCGAATGGATTGTAGAGCGAGGCTTCGGCGGCAGGTTCCAATAGCACGGGGCTGGGCAGCGGATCGAGCGCGTCACCCATGATGACTGGGTCATACTCGTTGCCTACGCGGTCGAGCACGCATACGGCATATTGGTATCCCTCAAGGCGGTCGGTGGGCAGCGTGAACTTGGGGGTATAGGTCATGCCAAGCAGATACTCTCCGTCGCGGTTGAACTGCTCGTGCGACATCGTGGTCGGGAAGGCGTAGACTGTGTAACGGACATTGTCATAGCCCTGCCAACTCAGTTGGTCGCCGTCGAGAGTGAGGTTCTGTACCGGGCCGGGGTTGTTGCCGGTCTTCCATGGCATGGCGGGAGCTAGGGCGGGACGCTGGTATACCACTCGCTTCAGGTAATGACCGAACGACTCGGCGGCACCCAGGTTGTAGATGTACTTGGTACTATAGTAGATTGAGCCCATCGCACCGTCCTCGTTGGTGGTGCGCATCAACTCTACCTGGTTGGCGTACTCGTCGTAGTCGGTGCTGCTGGTCATCGAGGGCTCGGGATTGGCGCTGCCGTAGCTGTTCTGCTTCAGCCCCGAGATGCTGTGCGAGACGAACATGTGGCGCCCGAACTGCTTGGCGACACGGTTCCACCAGGGAGCCAACTTGCCATAGTCAGCAGCGCTGTAGCCGATTTTCCAGTAGATTTGCGGCGAAATGTAGTCCACGCTCTTCTCCTCGTACCACTGAACGGGGTCGCTGAAGATGCCGTTGTATTGCCAGTCGCTGCCGCTGCTGCGTTCCACACCATGTGAGTCGGCAACAGCTTGGCTGGTGCAGGTCACACCGGCGGGCGATATGCCATAACGCACCTCGGGACGCGTCTCTTGAATCATGTCATACACCGCCTTGACCATGCGGTTGACATTGTGGCGGCGCCAGTCGGCAAAGGTCATGTCCACACCGCTATTGTTCCATTCCTCATAGTCACCGGCACTGCTGTTGGTGGGAATGCCGTTGGGATAGAAGTAGTCATCATAGAGGATGCCATCCACGTCATATTTGGTGATGATTTCCTTGCAGACGTTGACGATGCGGTCAATGGTACGCTGCTGCCCGGGGTCGAGGATGATGGTCGACCCGTAGGTGAGAAGCCACCCATCGTTCTTCAACTTTTGGTCTTGTGGGGTGTTCCAGTCTGCACCCGTGCTGAAGCGGTAAGGGTTTACCCAGGCATGGCATTCCATGCCGCGCTTGTGACACTCCTCCACGCAGAATGCCAGGGGGTCGAAGGCCGGGGCGGCACCGCGCGTGCCGCTGATATAGCTCGACCACGGCTCGTAGCTTGACTCGTAGAAAGCATCGCACATCGAGCGAACCTGGAAATTCACCGCATTGAAGTTGTTGCGGGCCAGTGAATCGAGAAGGGTGACAAGTTCCTGCTTCATCTTGTTGGCGGCGGCGACTGTCGTGCCGCGAGAGTTTTCATTGGGCCAGTCCAGGCACCACACCGTGGCAATCCACGATGAACGGAACTCGCGCTTGGGCTGCGTGAACTGAACGGCCTGTGCCGTCATACAGGCCAGCAGCACCCCCGCCACCAGCCAATGTCTAACATTTAGTCTAGTCATTATGCTTAAAGTTTTGTTGTTAATCCTTAATGAGTTTTAATGCCGCAAAGATAGTGCAAACCGAGCGAAATACAAAATAAAAGACGAAGTTTTTTATTTTTATTTCCGAGGTGCAGACAAAAATGCGAGTAAGTGAGTACTGGTTTTGAGCTTGCTCAAAAGATGTCGAGCGTGAGCATTTTATCCAATCTTCGCCGAAGGCAAAGGTACAGCAAAAACTTCACACACTCCAACAAATCTTCCTTAAATCTCGTGCAAACGAGCGCAATAAAGCGACTCAATGTTATACGTGGGTATGACCACACCTGCGTCCTTGAGCCACATGAATCCACTCTCATAGCGACTATAACGAGCCTTAGCATGCAATTCCTTCAGAATAAACCGCTTGTTACTCGCGTTTAATTCTGAGGGAACAAGGTTATATATTTCTTCAATCAGTAGCTTTCGGGTCAAGTCGTACTGTGATATGTCACGCTTGTAGGTGCGGATAATGCTTCGTTGCAAGGTAGCCACTTCACGCAAGTTGTTTGTGTCTACATACCGTTGAACCAAAGCTGGCATACCACCCACGATGAGGTAGAGCCGAACGGCTTCGAGCATCCGCTCATGGATAAACTCGTCAATTGGATGCCGCTCACGATAGCATATTCGTAACTGCATAATCACCTCATTGCTTATGCCAATTGCTTCAAAAAACTCCATCAAGTCTAGAGGGAACATCTCTATCTCATCGATGTAGCCTACTGGCACACTGCGAATGTCTTGTAGCTCTAAATTATCTCACGCAGACTTTCATCAATGCACAATGCGTTCGCCCCCCTCAGTCCCCCCTGGAAGAGGGGGACTGAGGGGGGCGAATTAACTCTTAACTATACTCTCACGACACCACGTTCTGTGGGTGGCCCTCCTGGAAGGCGCGGAGGTTGTCCTCGACAACACGGATAAGGCGGATGCGGGCCTCCTTGCTGGCCCAGCCCAGGTGGGGCGTGACAAAGCAGTTGCGGGCAGTGAGCAGCGGACTGCCGTCTTTGGGAGGCTCAACAGGCAACACGTCGAGGCCGGCGGCAAAGAGGCGGCCCTCGTTGAGCGCGTCGGCAAGTGCTTGCTCGTCGACAAGCATGCCGCGGCTGGTGTTGATGAGGATGGCGGTGGGCTTCATCAGCGCCAGGCGCTCGCGGTTGACCAAGCAGCGCGTCTCGGGCGTGAGCGGGCAATGAAGACTCACCACGTCGCACTCGGCAAACACTTGCTCCAGGTCGCGGGCACGGGTCACGCCTTCGGGCAGCTGATCCTGAGACTTGCTGGTATAGGCCAGCACGGGCATATCCATTGCGCGGGCGATACGGGCAACGGCACTGCCTATCTGCCCGAACCCGACGATGCCCAGCGTCTTGCCAGATAGCTCTATCAGGCTAGTGTTGGTGAAGCTGAAGTCGGGACAACGTCCCCACAGACCGCCCCGCACTTCGTCGGTGTAGTGCTGGGGCATGCAACAGATGTTCAGCAAGTGCGCCCACGCCAACTGCGCCACGCTGGGCGTACTGTAGGCGGGGACATTGGTCACGATGATGCCGAACTCATGGGCGGCGACCACATCCACATAGTTGAAGCCGGTGGCGAGAATGCCAATGTAACGCAGACGAGGCAACTGCTCCATCATCTCGCGTGTGATGATTACCTTATTTATAAGGATAGCATCCGCCTCGCGCGAACGTTCCACAATCTCCTCGGGTGTGCTGCGGTCGTAGATGACGCACTCGCCCAGTTGTCTCAGTCCATCCCACGACAGGTCGCCGGGATTGCTCGTGTAAGCGTCAAGAAATACTATTTTCATTAATTAAGAATTAAGATTCTAGTGCATCTAGTTAACCGAGTGCAAAAGTAATAAAAATAATTGGAATCAACCCTGCCAAAAACAAAAACTTGAAAATTTTATTTTCCCACTTCAAGAATTTGTTGTACATTTGCAGGCTGAAATCTTGTGTATGTGGGCATTAGCACCGTTTTTAGAGCCTCTATGACGTGGGTAATGTGCACATTCATAGGCTTTTATGCGCTATATTGCAAACAATTAAAAACAAATAATTAACAATTTTAGAAATGCAAACGAAAGGTTTTATCAGAGTCATTACGATTGCGCTGATACTGATTTGTGCTTTTTATTTGTCTTTCACGTTCGTGTCAAACCACTATCAGGGTGTCGCCGAGCAGAAGGCTCTCAAAGCTGCCGGCATCAAGAGCCCGGACACGAGCAACGACAAGTATCGCACCGCGCTCAATACGTACATGGACTCGATTGGCAAAGAGAAGGTGTATCTTGGATACTACACCTTCCAGCAAGTGCGTGAGAAAGAGCTGGGCCTCGGTCTGGACTTGAAGGGTGGTATGAACGTGACACTGCAAATCTCGGTGCCCGACATCCTCCGCGCGCTCTCAGGCAACAATCCCGACAAGAAGTTTAACGAGGCTATCGCAAAGGTCGAGAAAGACCAGGCTGCACAAGAGAACTTTGTCGCCAGCTTCTGCAAGGAGTACAAGAACTTGGCTCCCGGCGCAAGCTTGGCACAGGTGTTCCGCAACGTCGAGAAGGTCCGTGAGGATCCGACCGCAAGCGACGCAAAGGTGCAAAACATCCTCGAAGAAGAGGTGGACGCGATGGTCGACAACTCATACAAGGTGCTGCGCAACCGTATCGACCGCTTCGGTGTGGTCGCTCCCAACATCCAGAAGCTGCAAAGCACAGGACGCATCCTGCTCGAGCTCCCGGGTATCAAGGAACCAGAGCGTGTGCGCAAGCTGCTCCAAGGCGCCGCAAACCTTGAGTTCTACGAGACCTATACGTTGGCCGACCTTACGGGCGCATTGCGTAACCTGAGCCAGCAAGCTGGCCAGCCCGTGAAGGCTGAGGCCGCTCCTGCCGACTCGACTGCCGCTGCTGCCGATTCGACCAAGGCCGAGGAGGTTAAGCCTGCTCCCGAGGTTCCTCAAGGCCGCAGCTTCGCTGAACTCACCGGCTTTGAGATGTTGGCACAACAGGGTGGCGGTAGCCCCGTCGTCGGTATTGTCTCGGCGAACGACACCGCAGCCGTCAACGCCATCATCAATTCGCCTGCAGCACGCACCAACTTGCCCGCCGACCTGAAGTTGGCATGGACTGTCAAGCCTCAGGGTCAGATGCAGAACGGTAGCGACGCTTTCAACCTGGTTGCTCTGCGCACCGTCAACGGACAGCCCGTCCTCAACGGTGATGTCGTCACCCGCGCTAGCAGCGAGTTTGACAACCTGCAAGGCCAAGTGGTCTCGATGCGCATGAACGATGAGGGTGCACGTCAGTGGTCGCGCATCACCGGTCAGAACATCGGCAAGGCAATCGCCATCGTGCTCGATGACCAGGTCTACTCTTATCCCAATGTGAACAGCCAGATCGATGGTGGTAGCTCGCAAATTAGCGGACGCTTCACCGTTGAGGAGGCAAACGACCT
>JAEEGL012916419.1_pt1 | contig 17384 bp, 20 predicted proteins | sample 9134231 | NCBI WGS metagenome assembly JAEEGL01 (sample SAMN16246548, study PRJNA631951) | gut metagenome | biome: gut microbiome; feature: rumen; material: fiber-attached | host: Bos | place: Iran: Karaj | collected 2018-10
GAGGAGATGGTATTTGGTCCTGAGGCGGTTGGTGTAATCGGACATCAGCCACGGTGCCCTGATGGTCACCTTGAGCACGGGATGCATCCTGCCTCTGACCAGCAGTTCGTCCCCCTTGACCTCCAGGACATCCTTGTCCTTCGACAGCTGGCCCGCCAGTGATTCGGCGGGATCGATGATGAAGAAATACGGACGGAAGCCCTTGGCGAGCAGGGTTATGGATTCCCCGTCGCGCGTCTTCCCGAACAGTTCGACGACCGCCTCGTCATCCTTGGACGAATAGGATGAGCAGAGTATCCTTACGTCCCAGGTCTCCATCGGATCACCTGTTGGCCACGATGCGGATGACGTCGCCGTCCTGCAGGATGTAATCCGAACCGACGGTACGTTTGGTCTTGGCGTTCACTGCTCTGATGAACTTGTCACCCAGTTCGGTGTGCACCTTGTAAGCGAGGTCCCTGGCGGTGGATCCCCTGGGGATCAGGAAGGCGTCGGGGAGCACCCTTCCGAAGTGGTCGGTGTACTTGTTCTCGTCCTCCACCGGGTAGACGGTGATCAGGTCCAGCAGTTCGAAAGCGGCCTTCTCCAGGCACTCCTGTACTCCGGTGCCGCCGTTCTTGGCCATGTTCTCGGCCATGTAGTCCAGGGCCTTCTTCTGATTGTCGTTGAGCTTCACCCCTTCCCTGACGGTGAATCCCTTGTCGCCGGGGGTGTAGTCGACGAGTTTGGCCTCATGGGCCTTCTTGAGTGCGAGTTCCGTCTCCGCCATGGTCACGACCGCCAGGTCGGAGATCTCCCTGACCCTCTCGATGTTGCCCTCGGGAGCGATGTCGGCCTTGTTCATGGCGACTATCATCGGTTTGCCGTACTCCCTTATCTTCTGAGCAAGTGCCAGCATGATGTCGTCGTCCCATTTCGTCGGGTCATCAGGAGGGTTGACGTCCCTGACGGCCGCCTTCACCTCGTTCTCGGTGACGTTGAGTCCTGCCAGGCGCTCGTAGAGGATGACGTCGGGTTTCGCGCCCGTCATCTTGGCCGTTCTAGCAATCTTCCCGAAGCCGTTCTTGATGATCTCCCTGATCCACAGTTCGATCTCCCTCCTCAGGAAGGTGACGTCCTCCTGAGGGTCGTGCTCACCGGGTTTTCCGGGATTGCCCTCGATGTCGGTGGAGCCGCTTACATCTATGACGTTGATCAGTGCATCGGCCTGGCGCAGATCGTCCAGGAACTGGTTCCCCAGACCCTTGCCCTGCCATGCGTCGGGAACGAGTCCTGCCACGTCCAGGAGTTCCACAGGGATCATCCTGGTGCCGTCGACGCACCCTGAGTTGTGCGGGGTGCAGGTCACTCCGAGTTCCTTGCAGGGACACTTGGATCTGACGTACCCCACCCCCTTGTTCGCCGCTATGGTGGTGAAGGGGTAATTGGCGATCTCGACAGGCGCCATGGTTGCTGCGCCGAAGAATGTGGACTTCCCAACGTTCGGTTTCCCGACTATTCCAATCTGCATACGATCGTGCGGGATATGGACTCGTATCAGTTATAACTTGTCCCCGGAGGACCTCATGGTGTACACCGCATCGGCCAGTTCGCCGATCTGGGCGGGGCTCAGGGTCTCTATCCTGTCGTCGAGGTAGGGGATCTCCCAATCCTTGGAGATCAGGTTGGCGTTCTTCAGCGCGGTGCCGATCTTCTTGCGCCTGTGGTTGAAGGCGACCTCGGTCACCTTGAAGAACGTCCTCTCGTCCAGGACCTCGAACGGTGCCTTGCGCGGGACGATCTCGACCAGGGCGGAATCCACCTTGGGTTTGGGTTTGAAACGGGATGCTGGCACATTCTCGAGGATGCGGCAATCGGCCTTGTAGAACAGGTTGACGGTCAGTCTCGAATACTCGGTGCTGCCGACCGGGGCGGTCATCCTGTCGGCGAACTCCTTCTGCACCATGACGACCGCCTTCTTGAAATCGTAGTTCAGAAGTTTGAATATGATGGGGGTGGACACGCTGTACGGCAGGTTGCTAACGAACCTGTCGAAGGGCGGGAAGTCTACCTTCACCGCATCCCCTTCGATGAGCCTCAGCCTGTCGCCGTAGGTCGTCCTGATGTGCTCCGCGAGGATCTCATCCAGCTCTATGCAGGTGACGTCGTCCGAGAGTTCGATGAGCTTGGAGGTGAGGATCCCCAGTCCGGGTCCCACTTCCAGTACTCTGTCGCCCTTCTCGATCTCGGCGTATCCGACGTGCCTCTGGGCGACACGGTCGTCCGTCAGGAAGTTCTGTCCCTTGGATTTCTTGGGGACTATGCCTGTCTCCGCCATGAGGCGGTTGGTCTCGTCTCTGTTCATTTCGAGACGAACAGGTAGCGTCTCCTCTCGGAGTCGCTGATCTCCAGGAGGATGCGCTCGACGATGAGCTTCGCAGCTCCCTTGAGCATGGGCACCCTGGCGTCCAGGTCGGTGATGTCCTTGAACTTCTCCTTCTCGCGCTCGTCGAGGATGGCCTGCATCATCTTCTTGCCGAGTCCGGGCAGCTCCTCGAGCATGTGCTTCTTGAGCGTGAGGGGCTGGGCCTCGTTGTAGAACCTGATGAACCTGTCCTGGTTGGCCATGACGATCTGGAGGATGACATGCTCGAGCTCTCCCGTCGCGAAGTTGGACAGGTCCTTGTACTCGATGCGCCTCTTCACGTGGTCGATCTCGGTGCGGAGCTTCTGGTCCTTGCCGATGTAGACACGGTCGCCGGAGAAGAGTTCAGCGCCGTCCTTGGGGACGAGTTCGAAGAGTTTGAACTCCTGCTCGCCGACGGCGTAGCAGATGGTCTCCTTCTTCATGCCCCTGGAGGCGATGGACGACTGCGGCATGCAATCTAAAACGTAAGCGTATTCTTCCATGGGTGTCACCCTTTGATCAGAGGTACTTGGATACCAGGTTGATCACGTCATTGATGTCGTCCTCGCTGAGCGTGATCCTCTCCTTGGAGAAGATCGCGCGGACGTCGACGGCATACTGGGGAAGGATGTCCGCGATCTTGCATGCGATGCTTTCGCTGTTGTTAACGCATTTCAGACCGAGGGCCTCAGCGATGAGTTCCTTGGCCTGTTCCGCGGTGATTCTGGAGGTCCTCTGAGCGTGTTCCATCGCCGCCTTCGTAGTCTGGTCGAACACTTCCAGGGGGTCGGATTCGGGATCCTGGGGGCCGGCTTCCGCCAGTCTCTTCTCCTGTTCCTCAGCGAGGATGTCCTTCACTTCCGCGAGCGTGATGTACTTTTCACTCATGACCGTCACCAGATTCACTGCGATTTCACGAGGTGCTCAGGGCGAGCGACCACGATCTTGGTCTTGTTTCCGTCTTTGACACTGACCTCGTACGCGGCGCCTCTCTGTCCGATGATCACGCCGGTAAGGCCGTGGAATCTGGAGAAGGGCATTCCCTTGTGTACGCTGGGGTCGATGATGATGTTGACCTTCTCGCCCTCGTCGAAACTCTGGAAAGCCTTGGTGATGGGTGAGAGACCGCGTGCTCTGGGCTTCTTCTGCAGGAGTGTGCGGGTCTTGGTCCTTGTTCCTTTGGATGCTTTCATTTCATTCCCTCATTGGTTGTTGATCGCTATTACGTCAAGTGTTTCCACGCGGCACTGGATCCCCAGGGCCTCTGAGAAACTCGGCACACATCTTCCGTCGTCGCCGGACACGAACTCCTTCACGTAGGTTCCGGACTGTGTCTCCAGCGTCAGGCTGAATGTGTCATCCCCGAGGATCTCCGCCTTGACCCACAGGATCTCTCTGTCCCTCACCAGGTCGGCACGGCGGTGCTCGACCCTTTTCGGGGTCCTTTGGTCAAGGTGAACATTCTTGAACGATGTGGCCACTTCATTCACTCTTTCTTTATTAACTTTACCCTCGGCCTTAACTATTACGCGATAGGTCTTCGTGGGTTCAGCGGTCTTGGTCTTGGCCACCTCGCTCCTTTGCGTGAATTGCAGATAATGATACTGTGCCAGTTCCGACTCGTTGGCGAGCCTCTCGAGCTCGTCGAGGTCTATGTCCCTCCTCCTGGGCTGGCTGATCTCCAGTACGAACGGCCTCCCTTCGCCGAGACAGAGCGCGTCTATGTCCTCCCTGCCCATGCCGTGGAAGAAGTGCTCCTGCCCGTCGCACATTTTCAGCGCGATGTTCCCGATGATCTCCTGCACGGAGGTCTGGTACATCTTGCCGGTGCCGTGGCATCTCGGGCATCCCTTCCCGTGGCAGACCCTGCACGGCCATTTGGTCTGGGGGATCTCCCTGCTGAGCTTGTTGTACCTGCCCTTGATGAACACGGGGGACAGGTCCAGCTTCACGTCGGCGAATCTGGTGTCTATGCATGCGACGCACTGGGGGTTCTTGAACTCCACGGGGCGGTGTATCATCGGGAGCGCGGCCTTGCCGATCTCCCTGTTCAGCTCGGTCTTTATGGATTCGTAATCGGTGAGTCCGTGCCTCTCCCAGAGTTCCTTCTCCAGTTTGAGTGCGGCGGGATCGGCATGGCATCCGACCAGGAAGTTGTCCGATTCGACCTCGACGACCTTCTCCGCCACGGCCTCCGCGAAGAGGTCGAGGTTGTCGAAGACATCGTCGCAGAGGATGCACTCGTTAGGTGCTGGCACATCCTTTCCGGACTCCTTCAGGGCTTCGCGGATGAACCTTCCGCGGACATCGTTGGTCATGCCCGTACCGAGCTTCGCGAACATCCTGCCGAGGCATCTGTCGCACAGGCCCTCCTTGGCCACGGCCTCCATTCTGTCGATGTTGTCGCCGATCCATTCTTCCATGGTATCCCTCAGAGGTCGAATCCGAGCTCCGCTATCCTGAGCTTGGGCCTCTCGCCCTCCAGGTAGCGGTAGACGGTCGCGTGCTCGCTTCCGTTGAGGATCATCTCGATGGCGTGCTTCGCCACGGGCATGCTGACCGAGCTCCCGATGAGGGCGACGGTGTTCCCGTAGATCACCATCTCCACTCCGGTGAGGTCCTCGATGATCCTCCTCGTCTTTCCGTTCTGTCCGATGAGCCTGCCCCTGATCCTGGTGAGCTGGTTGTTCCTTCCGCCGACGAACTCCTTGAGGTCGACTATCTCGAGGTACTCGTCGTCCTCGAACAGCCTGAAGGCCTTCTCCGGGGAGAATCCCCTGCCGATGGCCTTGATCACGTCCATGATCTTCAGGGCCATGAGGGGGTCGGCGATCTCCGCCTCATCGTGTATGAGTACCTCCCCCTCCTCGGTGTCTATGTCTATCTTGATGCCGGAGATCTTCTGGATCATCCGCTTGGTGGTGCCCTTGGGCCCGATGATCGCGCCCACCCTGTCCTGGGGCACTCTGATCGATCTCATTCGTCTTCCTCCTCTTCGTCGTATTCAGATTCCTCTTCCTCGTCCGACGGTTTCAGGGTCTCGGCCAGTATGGTATCCGGATCGATGATGTCCGCTCCGCGGTTCTTGAAGAATCTGTTTATGTTGCCGATGTCCCTCATCAGGAACTCCTTGGCATTGAAATGGTCGGCGGTCATGGCCTGACCGCAGTCAATCAGTATGGGCTCCCCGTCCCAGACGAGGATGTTGTATTCGCTGAGGTCGCCGTGGACCAGGTGCGCATCGCGGTACCCGTCGATGATGAAAGATACGACATCATCGTACATCGCCGTCGGGTCATCCATGACGACGTCCTTCAGCTGCGGTGCCGGGCCGTTCTCATCGCCGATGTACTCCATCAGCAGGACGTTCTTCCTGAAGGCGATGGGTTCGGGTACGGGGATGCCGGCCTCGCAGTACCTGTCCAGGTTCCTGAACTCCTTGTTGGTCCAGGCGTAGATGATCTTCCTGCGGTTCCCGGTCAGACCCTTGAATCTCGGGTCTCCCTCGATGTACTTGGACACCCTCTTGAAGGTGGAGGTGCTGGTCCTGAAGATCTTGACCGCCACCCCTTCGCCGTCCTCGTCGGTGGCGTAGAATACGTTGCCCTCTTTTCCGGTCGACACGGGATAGTGGATCATGTCGATGTAGCCGCGGGTCATGTAGTCGTACAGGACCATCATGGTCTGTCTGTCGAACACCTCGGCGTAGGTCTCCCTCTCGTCGCCGGTCTTGTTGGTCTTGAGCGCATCCACGTGCCTCTCGACATGTGCGTACATCTCGTCGTATGACACCATGGATGCGGCCCTCCCTCAGAATATGTCGAGGTTCTTCGGGATCTTGTTCCTCTTGCTGAGGTTCGATGCCTGTGTCTTGGTGTAACGGAATTTGACATCGCATTTGCTGGGTTCGAAATCCCAGATGGATATGATGAGGAGGTCTCCCTCTCTGATCCACATCCTCTTCTTGATCTTGCCGGGGATCCTGCCGACGCGGGACACTCCGTCCTCGCACATTACCTTGATCTTCGATGCGCCGAGAAGCTGGTCGGCTATGCCGAACATCTCGTTCTCCTTGATGTTGGGGAGACGTACACGGGTTACATCCTCCTCCGTGCTCTCCATGGGTTCGTCGTTGCTCATGATATTCCTCTTTGTTGGCGCGCTATGCGTCGTTTCTATATTTAAGAGTAGGCGCTCGCGACCATATAAAACAGGTGGAGGCCGGGGCCTTGGACGGTACGGACCGCACCATTCCGCAACCTGTCGGAAACTTTTTTAAACTGATATGGATACGTGGCATTCACTGCTCATGTAGTGTAGCGGCCAATCATTCGGCCCTTTCGAGGCCGACACTCGGGTTCGAATCCCGGCATGAGCACTTCTCATCTCTTACCGAGCGATCTTGCGAACTCCATGCTCTTGACCGTGACCTCTTTCAGGTTCCTGCGGTCGACATTGAAGACCTCGGGCAGACCCTTGGGGAACTGTGCCAGCATCTCGTTCATGAGGTGGCGGTCGGCACAGGGCCATTCCCTGAGCTTCTCGGGTGACCAATGGTCGATCATCTCCCTGACGGATTCGATGCCGCCGTTGTAGAACTCGTTCACCAGCACCGCTGCCACGATGGGGCGGTCGCTGATGACCGCCACGTTGCATCCCCTCACGGCATACTCCGAGCCGCAGAACGCCAGGGAGAGACCTTCGGAGTCGCGGACGATGTTCAGTGCGGCGAAGTCCGTGTCGCCGGTACCGATGAAGGCGGTATCGGACACTGGGATCTCGTTCTTCCTGCAGAGTTCCAGCACCGCATATGCCTTCTCGTTGCCGGAGATCTTCAGTTCCTTGCGCACGGCATCGGAGATCTCCATCTTCTCCATGGGTCTGACGAGTTCCTTCTCCACTTCGTTGATCAGGCGGTCGTCCTCGTAGGTGAGGAACTTGCTCTCGCTGATGGTGTACCTCTCGTCGCTGATCCTCGTGTTGCCGAACATCGACGCGATCTCCCTGAGCCTCTTGGCATCCGGGCGCGGCAGTTCGAAGTCCTCGAAGGAGAAGGAATTGCAGCTTATGTTCGTCATCGGGAAGTCCAGCTTCTCCGACAGCAACATCATCTGATGCTCGTAGGTCTCGGTGCATATGTACGTCGGGAGCTGTCTGGATAGGTATCCGAAGACGCTCTCTGCCCCGGGCATGAGCTCCAGGTTGGCGGAGCAGAGCTCGTACGCACCCGCATCGGTAATGCCGTTGGCCAGCAGAAGGGGGACCAGTCTCCTCACCATGTTGCCGCAGTTGCCGTCGCCCCTGCTGAGTGCGAAGCTCTCGACCACGTCGAAGCGGCGGAGGACGTCGTACAGCTTCCCGCCGTTGCGTATGTACCCCTCGCAGAGTCCGCGGAGAGGGTCGTTCCTGGTGATGAACCCCACATCGCTGCAGATCAGCTGTGTGTCCTCGGTGAGGCCCAGCTCCGCCATGTGGTCGTACTCGGGCATCTTCACTCACCGATCGCTCTGTCGACCTCTTCCGACAGATCGAAAGCGGTATCCAGTTTCTTACCGCCGACTATCAGCTTCTTGTCCTCGATACGGACGCGGCCGTCGGCGAACGACCTTATGGTCTCGACGATGAGAGGGAGTTCGCGTTTGGCGCCGTCCTCCCTGATCTTCCTGAAGAGCGGTTCGTCGACCCCTTCGGTCCTGGCGATGTCCTCGAGGGTCGAATCCTCGAGCTTGCGGTTGAGGTCCGCCCAGAGCGGGTCGTACTCCTCGCCGCGGAGGCTGAAGCCGCAGTATGTGAGCGGGGCGCCCCTGTCCCATTCCGGGGTGCAGAGATGGAGCATCGCTCCCTGTCTGTCGGCGCCTTCGCGTATAAGCTGCCAGATGACCTCCTGCCAGGTCCCCTTGGGTCCGTCCGGCAGGGCGGGGTGGAGGTTGAGCATGTCGTACTCCATGCAGGTCTCGTCATCCATCCAGAGCATGTATCCGGCGAGGATTCCGAGGTCGATCCCGTAGGGCTTGGTGAGCCTTCTGAGCTCCTTGCCGTACTCGTCCCTCCATTCCTTCTCGTCGGATCCCCAGAGGTCCGGCCTGAACGTCTTCCAGGATTTGGTGATCAGCGGGATGCCGTATCCCCTGACCATGTCGAAGAACATCTGGCGCTGCTCCTTGCGGGGGTTGGGTTCCTCCTCGTTGTCCCAATTGCAGAATACGAAAGCGATCTCGATGTCCAGTCCGTTCTTCTCCTTCTCCTCCATGACGGCGCGGAGAAGGTTCCTGGAACCGGAACCCCTTCCTGTAGAGAACCATCCGAGTTTTAGCATGCGTCGACCTCTGATGGTCGGTCTAATGGTTTTCACATAGATATGGGTTTACGCGTCGAAGAGCACCGTGAGTTCGGGTACATCGGGGTCGATGCGCATCTGATGGTACGTGACGGCCTTGATACCGGTCTTGGGGTGGTGCTTCTTCAGGTCCAAGGGTTCGCCGAACGCCTTCCCGATCACCCGGTCCCCGTCGAAGGATACGGTGAAACGGCAGAGTGCGGCCGTCTCGGCATCCATGATGAAGAGCACCTCGGACAGGTAGGCGAAGAGCCTGTCCTCCAGCGTGTCGCCGGATACGTCGATGTCGAACGACACCCTCTCCTCCACCAGGGAGGCATCGATCATCTGGTCGGACAGTGCGTACGCAGCGCTGGCGAAGCATTCCTCCAGCGTGTCGCCGGTGCATCTGACCATGATGTCCGCGGTGTGTTCCAACCTCTCGTATCCCATGGGGTCACCATGCACTCGGTCGTATTTACCTTTGGGGAATCGGTGACATGTGCCACACCGCAGTCGGTCACGGTTAAGTATTCGTAGCATGATTCCTGGCCATGCGCATCATCATAGTGGGCTGCGGATCCATCGGCAGCAAGCTCGCCGTGGCGGCGGACGAGATGGAGGAGGTCACAAGGATCTACCTCATCGACGCCATCAGAGAGCTCGCCGAGAACCTGGCGGCCAAACTCAACAAGGCAAGCGTCGTCGACTCGGTAGAGGACGAGCTGTATCACACCGATTTGGTCATCGAGGCCGCATCCCAGGAGGCGGCCAAGGAGGTCGCGATGGTCACCGTCAACCGCGGTGTCGACATCATGATCATGTCCGTCGGAGCCCTCGTGGACGACGAGTACAGGGAGGCGTTCTTCTCCAAGGCCAAACAGACCGCTGCGAAGATCTACATCCCCTCGGGAGCCATCGCAGGCACCGACGCGCTCCGTGCCGCCCACATCGACGAGCTCGAGAGCGTAGAGCTCATCACCACCAAGGGTCCCAAGTCGCTGGCACATGTCAAGTACTGCGAGGACAACAACATCAACGTCGACAAGTACGACTCCCCGACGGTCATCTACAACGGTACCGCCAGGGAGGCCGTCAAGGACTTCCCCAAGAACATCAACGTAGCGGCGACGGTCAGTCTGCTGGGAGTGGGATTCGACAGGACTCATGTCAAGATCATCCTCGATCCCGCGGCGACGGTCAACTCCCACGAGCTGAGGATCAAGGGAGCGTTCGGCGAGATGGTCTGCCACACCTACAACCGTCCTTCGCCCGACAACCCGAAGACCTCCTACCTGGCATCGCTGTCCGCCATCTCGGCGCTGAAGCGCATCATCAGGAAGCAGTGGATCGGGATCTGAGTCCCGGGCAACATATTAACCCCTAAACCCCTTCCCCTTTTTCATGAAACAGACCCGTGCCGAGAGGATGGCACTGAATTTCAACGGCATAGATGCGCTGGTCATCGCCAACGCCAGCGAACCCTTCCTGGACTCGACCTATTGGTACCTCACCGGATGCACGTCGGGGACCTTCGAGAGCGCCAGAGCTGTGGTCACCGAGAGCGGGGAGCTGCATACGTTCGTCAGCATCCTCGAGGAGGAGTCGGCGAAGGAAGGGGAAGGGACCGTGCACGTCTACAGGACGGATGCCGAACGCAAGGATGCCATGAAGGAGGTCCTGAAAGGATGCGGACGCATAGGCATCAACTACGGTTCGGCGGCATACGGGTCGGTGATGTGGCTGAAGTCCTTCCTGGATGAGGACGTGCAGTTCGTCGATGCGTCCGCGACGGTCGCGGAGACCGTTGCCGTCAAGGACGAGAAGGAGATCGCCGCCATATCCAAGGCATGCGACATCTCCTCCCAGGTGGCGCAGGAGCTCCCGGATATGATCGCCGAGGGAAGGAGCGAGAGGGAGGTGGCCGCGGATATGGACATCCGTATGCTGAGGCTCGGCGGTTCGGGCAACGCGTTCGATACCATCGCCGCCTTCGGAGCATACTCCTCGCAGCCTCACCACATGCCCTGCGACTACAGGCTGAAGGCGGGCGATACGGCTCTGTTCGATTTCGGTTCCAAGTATGCGATGTACTGCTCGGACCTCACAAGAACGATCTTCCTTGGCGATCCCGGGGAGCAGCTGAAGCGCGCCTACAAGGTCGTAAGAGATGCCCAATCCGCAGGTCTGGCACAGATAAGGGAAGGAGCTTCCGCAGAGTCCGTGGACGCCGCCGCCAGGGAACTCATCGATTCGACGGAGTTCAAGGGGATGTTCATCCATTCGTTCGGGCACGGCATCGGGATGGACATACACCAGCCCATCTACATCTCTCCGCGTTCCAAGAACATCCTGAAAGCGGGCAACGTGATCTCCGCGGAACCGGGGATATACATACCCGGGGTCGGAGGGATACGTATCGAGGATACCGTACTCGTCACCGAGGACGGATACCGCCTGCTGACGCACTACGACCACGATCTGACGATCGTCTGATCAGTGGGCCCTGTCGAGCGTTATCCTCTGCCTGTCCCCGGCATCCTCGAGTCCGGAACAGTCCCCGGTGAGTCTGCCGATGACGATCACGGGGTACGGTGCGACGGGTTCGCCGTCGTCCCCGCTCAGCGGTGTGGGGCCGAAGAAGAAGCAGAGTGCGTTCGCCTTCGGCCAATATGCGATGTCGCCCTTCCTCAGCTTGGTGACCCTCTCCCCGTCCAGCGGACAGTCGACGGGACACTCGAAGTAGATCATCGAGGCGAGCATGTTGATGTAGAATCTGCGCGGTAAAGAGAGCCAGATGGCATCGGATATGGGGCTGTGATCGAGTTCCCCGGTGAAATCCCCGTTGATGGTCCTGATCACTATGCCCGTCATACCCTAGCCTCCGGCGTTTACTGTTTCTTCCTCTCGAAGAGTGCCCTGATCTCCTTTCCGACGACCTCGAGCTGGAGCTTCTTCTCCTCAGCCTCCATCCTCTTGAGGTCCTTCAGACCGGCATTCCAGTCCGCTCTCCACTCGTCCTTGAACTTTCCGGACTCGATGTCGTCCAGGATGGACCTCATGCCCTTCTTGGACTCCTCGGTGATGACCCTGTCCCTTCTGGTGAGACCGCCGTACTCGGCGGTGTTGGACACGACGTACCACATCTTCTCGAATCCTCCGACGTTGATCAGGTCGGTGATGAGCTTGGTCTCGTGGAGGACCTCGAAGTAGGCCATCTCCGGAGGGTAGCCTCCGTCGACCAGGGTCTGGAATCCGGCCTTGATCATGGCGGTCAGACCTCCGCACAGGACGGACTGCTCGCCGAACAGGTCGGTCTTGGTCTCGTTGTCGAAGGTGGTCTCGAACACTCCTGCCCTGAGGGCACCCAGGCCCTTGGCGAGAGCGAGTGCGATCTCCTTGGCCTTTCCGGTGTAGTCCTGGTGGACGCACACGAGTGCGGGGACTCCGAATCCCTCGAGGAACACGAGCCTCTCCATGTCCCCGGGCGCCTTGGGCGCCATCATGATGACATCGACATCCTTCGGGGGGTCGATGAGTTTGAATGTGATCGCGAATCCGTGCGCGAACTCGAGTGCGGCGCCCTTCTTGAGGTTGGGGGCGACAAACTCCTTGTAGATGTCGGGCTGGACCTCGTCGGGGAGCAGCATCATGACGACATCGGCACCCTTCACCGCTTCAGGGATCTCGGCGACCTTGAGGCCGTCCTCCTTCGCCCTGTTCCAGGATTTACCGTCCTTCCTGACTCCGACGGTCACATCGAGGCCTGAGTCGTGGAAACAGAGGGCCTGCGCCCTTCCCTGTGCCCCGTATCCGAGGACTGCGATCTTCTTGCCGTCGAGTACATCGAAGCTTACGTCCGAATCATGGTAGATGTGCATATTTGCAACTCCTATGCGTCCGCTATCGTTTCCTTTCTAATATATGTGTCGGGCGGACGGTACCGTGTGCCGGAAAGGCCGGGGAGGGGAAAAGATTCCCTCCCCGGGAATGTGCCAGCGTATCAGAAGCTGCAGCGCCCCTTCACCATGGGTATGGCGGGGTTGGGCGGGAGCATGGGGGTCATGTCCTCCTCGGGGTCCGTCAGTATGTTGACCAGGAACGGCCTGTCGCTGGCGAACGCCTGCCTGAACGCATCCTCGATGTCCCCTGGTTTCTCGACCGTCACGCCGCGGGCGCCGAAGGCCTCCGCCAGTTTGACGAAGTCGGGATTGGAGTCGAAGAGCTTGGTGGCGGAGTACCTCTTATCCCAGAACAGCTTCTGCCACTGTCTGACCATTCCGAGCCATCCGTTGTTGATGAGGCATATGACCACGGGCGTGTTCTCCGCTACGGCGGTGGCCAGCTCCTGGATCACCATCAGCAGTCCGCCGTCCCCGGTGACGGTGACGACCTTCTTCTCCGGCAGAGCGCATTTGGCACCGATGGCGGACGGGAGTCCGAATCCCATGGTACCGAAGCTTCCGGATGAGATGAACTGTCTGGGCCTTTCTATCTTCAGGTGGTGCATCGCCCACATCTGGTTCTGACCGACGTCGGTGGTGACGATCGTGTCCTTGTCCAGGAACTTGTTGAGCTCGTGCATGATCTTCTGCGGGAGGATGGGCGTGGAATCGTAATCCGTCCTGCACTTGGCGCACTTGGCCCTGTAACCGGCGACCAGCGTCATCCAGGCAGGATGTGCGGCGACGCCGGCGCACTGTTCGATGAGCATGTCCAGGACCACCCTGAGGTCTCCGAGGATGTTCAGGGAGGCGGCCTTGTGCTTGTCGAACTCCGTGCTGTCGATATCCACATGGATGACCTTGCATCCGGGGGAGACCTTCGTGTGGGGGCTGTACGTCCTGTCCGAGAACTTGGAACCCAGTGCGATGACCAGGTCCGCCTCCTTCACGACGCTGTAAGCAGAGAGCCTTCCGTGCATGCCCAGGGTGCCCAGGTTCAGCGGGTGGTCGAACGGGATCGCTCCGACGCCCATCATGGGCGTGACCACGGGCGCACCGATGATCTCGGCGAACCTGACGAGTTGTTCGCTGGTGTCCGAGCTGATAACGCCTCCTCCAGCGAGGATGACGGGCTTGGTGCTCGCCTTGATCATCTGCACGGCGGCAGGGATGTTGGACAGATCAGTCCTTGGCTGTCTGACATCGTATGAGCGGGTCAGCAGGCTCTCGTCTATGTCGGAGTTCATGGAGTCGACGGGCAGGTCGACGTGGACCGGTCCGGGGCGTCCCATCTGGGAGACCTTCCATCCCTCGTCGATGGCCTTGGGGAGCTGCGGGAGCTCGAGGACCCTGTAGTTGTACTTGGTGACGGGCATCATGAGGCTGAACGCATCGACCTCCTGGAATGCTCCGAGTCCCAAAGACCCAGACGCGACCTGTCCGGTAAGGACGAGCATGGGTATGGAGTCAGCGTACGCGGTGCCGACACCGGTGACGACGTTGGTGGTACCGGGTCCGCTGGTGACCAGACAGACACCCGGTTTGCCGCATGCCCTGGCGAATCCGTCCGCCATGTGGCCGGCGCACTGCTCGTGGCGTACGAGTACGTGATCTATGGGCGAGTTCAGTATTTCGTCATAGATCGGGATGACCGTTCCTCCGGGATAGCCGAAGATCTTGGTGACACCCCTGTCCTCCAGCATTTTAAGCAGTGCTCTAGAGCCTTTCATGTCTAAGCCTCATCCGGGGAATGGAATAACCCGTTATAACCTTTGTCGGCATGCGCCCCAGAACGCCATACGCACGGGGCCGTGCGCGAGCGTAAGTTATTATTGGGTAGGCGCATATGGAGGGACAATAGGTGAAACCTGATGAAGGTCAAGGTAGGAATCAACGGATACGGAACGATCGGAAAGAGGGTCGCAACAGCCGTCAACCAGCAGGACGACATGGAGATCATAGGGATAACCAAGACCCGTCCGACTTACGAGGCCCGCGATGCGGTCCGTCAGGGGTACCCCGTGTACGTCCCCGCGGAGAGCATGGATGCGTTCAAGGAAGCAGGCATCCCGGTCGCGGGCACGGTCGATGACATGATCAAGGCCGCGGATATCATCGTGGACTGCACCCCCGGCAAACTGGCCGAGGAGTACAAGGCCAAGTACGCGGCTGCAGGCAAGAAGGCCATCTGGCAGGGCGGAGAGGACCACAGCCTCACCGGGATCTCGTTCAACGCCACGGCCAACTACTCCGAGTCGTGGGGAGCACAGTTCTCCCGTGTCGTGTCGTGCAACACCACCGGTCTCCTCAGGACCCTGTTCAACATCGACAAGAACTTCAAGATCAAGAACGCGTTCGTCACCCTCATAAGGAGGAGCGCGGACCCCAACGACAGCAAGAACGGCCCCATCAACGCCATCGAGCCCTCCGTCAAACTGCCTACCCACCACGGACCCGATGTGCAGAGCATCATGCCCTGGCTGAGCATCAACACCATGGCCGTGAAGGTCCCGACCACCCTCATGCACGTGCACACCATCGTTGCCGAGCTTGGAAGCGAGGTCACCACCGAGCAGGTCAAGGAAGTCATCAAGGCCTGCCCCCGCGTCAGGCTCGTCAAGAGCAAGGACGGCATCAAGTCCACCGCCCAGATCATGGATCTGGCGAGGGAGCTCGGAAGGTCCCGCGGCGACATGTTCGAGATCGTGGTGTGGGAGGACGGCATCAAGGTCGTCGGCAACACCCTCTACTACTACCAGGCCGTCAACCAGGAATCCGACGTCATCCCGGAGAACGTGGACTGCATCAGGTCCATGTGCAAGCTCGAGAAGGATCCCGCCGTATCCATCGCGAAGACCAACAAGGCAATGGGAATCTGAAGGGATCCAGATGAAGGACTTCCACACGCTCGAGGACTTCAACTTCAAGGACAAGACCGTACTGCTCAGGGTGGACATCAACTGCCCTCTCGACAAGGAGACGCTGCAGATCATCAACGATTCGAGGATCAGGAGGGTCATCCCCACCGTCAGGGAACTGATCGGGAAACAGGCCAAACTGGTCATCATCGCCCATCAGAGCAGGAAAGGCAAGTGGGACTTCACATCGCTGGAGCAGCACTCAAAGAGGCTCTCCAGACACCTCAATCACCCGGTGAAGTACGTCGATGACGTCATGGGCGACGAGGCCAAGAAAGCGATCAAGGAACTGAAATCCGGAGAGGTGCTCCTCCTCGGCAACGTCAGGTCCCTCGATTCGGAGACCGCCAAACTTGACATGTTCGGACATTCGCAGGCCGAACTGGTGCAGGCGCTGGCGCCCCTCATCGATTACTACGTCTGCGACGCGTTCGGAGCCGCCCACAGGTCGCAGTGCTCCCTCGTCGGGTTCTCGCTGAAGGTCCCTTCGGCATCGGGCAGGCTGATGGCCAAGGAGCTCTTCGCTCTGAGTGCGGTGTTCGATGAGCCCCGCAGGCCCTCGGTATTCATCCTCGGAGGAGCGAAGTTCGGCGATGCCTCGGATATGATCGACCACGTTCTCGGAAGCGGCATGGCCGACTCCGTCATACTGGTCGGACTCGCGGGCAACGCGTTCCTGCTGGCCCGCGGAGTCGACATCGGAGAGGCATCCAAGAAGGTCCTTCAGGAGGAGCTCACCCCCGAGAACCTCCAGGCCGCCAAGGACATCCTTGCCAAGTACGGTCAGCGCGTGCTGCTCCCGGTCGATGTGGCCGTGGAGAGGGACGGGAAGCGCGTATCGGTCAACATCGGCGATCTGCCGAGTGCGGAACCCGCTCTCGACATAGGCGATGCATCCATCGAGAAGTTCACCAAGGTCATCATGGCCTCCAGGACCTCGTTCATGTCCGGTCCCGCAGGAATGTACGAGAAGGATGGCTTCGGCGACGGTACCTACGGCATCATGAGCGCCATGATCGAGTCCAGAGGACAGTCGGTCATAGGCGGAGGGCACACCGTCGGAGCTGCGGACAAGTTCGACTTCTCCGACAGGTTCTCCTACGTATCCACCGGAGGAGGCGCCCTTGAGACGTTCCTCCTCGGAGAGCCCCTGCCCGTCGTGGAAGCGCTCAGGTACTCCTACAAGAACCTCTGAAACGGGTGCTCAGGCACCCTTCCTCATTTCTTCAGCATCGTGCCGCAGTGGGGACAGAATTCCCTGTCTGGGTCTACGTCCCCTCCGCATTTGCTGCAGCGGGACATGTACGAGTCCTTGGGACCTTCGACTACCGCACCGCATCTCGGACAGAATCCCGTGTCCGTCTTCAGTTTGGCGTAGCAGTTCGGACAGCGGGTGCCCTTCCTGACCTTGTAGAGGAGCTTCGGAGCGTACGTGAGGAGGGAGAGATAGAGGAAGGCAAGTGCCGCTACCAGCACCATCATCCCGAAGAAGATCATCGAGGTCCTGTCATGGGCCCTGGTGATGAACAGCATGACGTTGATCAGCAACCACATCCCCGGCAGGATGGGGACGAAGTATCTCCCTCTCATACCCGCAGTTACCGTCAGCGGTCTTAAAAAGGTTGTCACGGCGGTCCCGTTTCGGGATCTGTAATTTCATACCGAATCGCTAATAAATTATATCCACGATCAGATATCCACTAGGAGTCGGTAGACATATGCCAGCACGCACACGTTTGCAACTGATCGGAGGCTTCCTGGGTGCCGGAAAGACCACCCTCATCAACAGATTGGCACAGAGATATGCGGATGAAGGGAGA
>JAEEGL014227355.1_pt1 | contig 17384 bp, 10 predicted proteins | sample 9134231 | NCBI WGS metagenome assembly JAEEGL01 (sample SAMN16246548, study PRJNA631951) | gut metagenome | biome: gut microbiome; feature: rumen; material: fiber-attached | host: Bos | place: Iran: Karaj | collected 2018-10
AAACAGTACATCCCTGAAATCTGCTACCCCTTCACTTTTGTTACTGATGGAAGTCATCCCTTTCTCCATTCGAAATTCAGAGCGTGACACATATTTTCTCTCTGAAATCAGGTTGATGTTACTACTGGCAATTCTCATAAGCAGCCCTCCATGTTAACACTAAAAAACACAACACTTAACTAAGCTATGCCCATTTTGAGAATTACTTTTTGGAATAAAAAAGAAACCGGGCATAACTATTTAAGCTCTGCCCAGCTTCTGATTCTTATATCGTCATTTATCTCGTATTTTATTAGCGTTGTGGTATAATATTTCTATGAAACTCAGTGACGTAATGAAGGGCTCCAAAATAAAAATTCACGCTAGTATTAACGGGCATGGGATTCTTCTCATAACCAAGGCTGCCATCGGTGTTCGAGACGGCCTTTTAGTTGAGTCCTTAACTTATTTCGATCACGATCTCACATTCCGTGAGCCCTGCAAAATTGTTGCAGTCAACAAAAGAGACGGCAGAAGCTATCAATTTGAATCCCAGAGCATTGGTCCTGTAGAAACCAAATATGGAAAATTTCATCTTATAAGATGTCCCGAAGATGGCATCGTGATGAACAGAAGACAGGCTGAGCGCTATGATATTGATAAGCTCGGTGTTATTCGCATAGGTAATAAAGGCGATATCAGAAATGCCCTTGTCTATGACATTTCAATGAAGGGTATTGCTTTTATTTTGGACAACGACGCTATCTGCAAGGTTGGAGATCACATCACCGCATCCTTCAGATATGATCCCAATTACTTCCACTTTTATGCCTGTGAAGCCACCGTTGTAAGAGTTTTCACCATTGAAAATCAGCTGGCCATCGGATGTACCCTTGATTCTATGGGTGCAGATCTCGTTACCCTTATTACAAATAAGAAAAAAGAGAAGGCCGGTATCAAGATAAATGATATTCTGAACATCTCAGAATCATCAGATTCAGCCATTGCATCTGGCGATAAGATACCTGTAAATTATGTACCGCCGACTCAGAAAGCGCTTGCAGCAAAAGAAGCACCTTCAGCTCCGGCACCGACACCTGCCAAGCCTGCTGCCCATGAAGAAGATAGCACGGCTATGCATCTTGTTGAACAGCTACTGTCTCCTGATGCCGCTGCAGATCTTATTCCTGAACGCAAAGAGTCCGACATTATGAAATCAAGAGCAGAGCGTGTTGCGGATATCGCTGATATTCCTGAGCTTGAAGGTATACGTGAAGGCAGAGCTGAGATTCCTTCATCTAAAACAGAACGCCCTGCAGCTTCTCCTATAGAGCAGCTGGTAGACGTAGACGACCTTGCTGAGCTGCAGTCCATAGAAGACAGGACTCCCGCAAAGACAAAAGCAGCTCCAAAAACAGCCCCTGCGCCCGCAAAAAAACAGGCAAGCTCTTACGATCCTGCCCGTTCTCTTGCAAATGCAGCTAATGCCGATAATGCCAAGGTTCATCTTAAAAACGCAGCCTCTTCTGATTTTGATGGATACTTCAACCAGAAGGGTAATGCTGTTGATGAAAGCCTCTTCATTAAAGGAAAAAAGGAAGATGGCTTCCTGACTCCCGAGCAGATAGCTGATATCATCGATCTCGAGAGAATAAATAAAAGTGATTTTTAAGCCATTGCCGGCGGCATTCCATCGGTAGATGTAATGAAGAACTGCTCTACACGAATGCCTGCAGACATTGCATAGTATCTAAGGGTATGTCTTCCGTTTCGAAGCTTCACATCCACAAGCGGTACCCAGCGCCAGATATTTTCAGCAGAGAATCTCCAGATTCCCTGGCCGCCATAGAGATCCTGCTCTGAGTAGATCTTGTCATCAATGCCGATTGTGAAGTGCGATTTTGCAGCATCCCACATAAGAACCCTTGCCCAGATGCGATAGGTTCCTCCCCTTGCTTCAAAAACATAATGAAGTGAAGGGGCTTTTTTTATGGCACTTGTTCCGCCCCATTTAGTCTTGTGGAAATTCTCAAGCCCGGCTTCATCTCTAATGTACATGGCAAGACCTGTCTCTCCGTGAGATGGTGCGTTGCAGTAATCCCAAAGATCCGTCTCGGTATACGCAGCTCTCGAATTGCACAATGCAGATGCAGCTTCTATAAGTAATCTTCCATCCTTCTCCTGCATGGGATGAAGTCCCTGCGCCAGAATCTCAGAAGCAGGAATCGGTGTTCCATAGTGGCTAAGGAACTCCATGTGTTCTCCTATTCCGTCACCCTTCTGTTTTCTGAGGGCATAATATACAGGTCTCGGCGGAAGTTCGTAAGCTTCCTTACCATAGAAATCCCATGAAAATCCCGCAGCATCAAAGGAAAGCGGAAGTCGCAGATCACCGCCGCGGATTCCTAAAGTATTCTCTCTTCTTTCCTTGGTGTAAATAACAAATCTCGAGAATGCAAAATACTTATCCACTGCGTGGAATATGATTCTGTGGGAACCGGCTTTAATGTTCGGAAGACGCAGATAAAGCTTATCTACGTTGTTCCTCACATTGTTTTTCCAGTCACCCTTATACTCATCTATGGATTCAGATTCGATCATCTCTGCAGGGTTTTCATCCACGGATACTCCTATCCTGATTCTGCCCATAGCATTAAGAGACGGGAATCTGTGCAGCTCTAACAGGAAAGCACCCTCACTTGTCACCGTAACTTCATAAGTAAGTGTCGCCCTCTCCATTCTGGCTTCAACCAAAGATCCTCTGTTTCTTCCAAGATTCGGAATACGTATCCAGGCACCAGAAAGGTCTCTGACCATGTCTGCCTCAATACGAAGCATTCCGTCATCTTCCATGTGTGGCGGGAAAACAATATTGTTTTGTCCAAGAAGAGTGATGCCTCTGAAAAGCTTGATTTCAACAGGAATAACACAGCTTTCACCTGTCATGAGAGCCATGATATGTATCTCATCCTTAATGGAAACTGTCTTATCCTCAGGCTTAACATCTCCTCTTTCAGACATCTGTGTGATCATCTCAGGCACAGACTCCCAGTCTACCTCAAGAAGGATTCTCTCTTCGCCTTTTATTCTGATATCGCCATGGCCTTCAAAGCCCACGATACTATCCTCAGCAATCCTAAGCCATCCCGGCAGATCAACCGTTACCACGATCTCATTTTCTCCGGCATTGGCAATTTCGAACCACTTCTCAACAGGCTTTACAAAGGTAATGCCGCTGTCATCATTCTGACAGGTGATTATCAGATGATCCGGCGCCTTCTCAAGGGGCGGCTTACATGCAGGATACATGGCTGTTCTTGGCGGCGGAAAATCTTCAGGTGTAAGTATTCCGTCCCATTTTCCATTTGACATGACATGGTTGTAGAAGTAAAGCATGCCTCTTCTTGCATGATCAAAGGACAGGGCCTTTTCAGTGTAATCAGCGGCACTGTGAGTTTTACCCTGTTTCATGCAGAGGTTACTTCTATCCGCATAATAATACATTGTATAGGTATAATATGCGGCATGAATTTTCATAAGTATTAACTGGAAAAACGCATCCTTTTCATTATCAGGGAGAGAGTGATAGATACGATTTCCGGTTTTGAACATATACTCATAGCGATGAATTCTGCTGACCGCCTCATCAGTATAAGCGGTCTGTGAGAAAGCATTCACATCCATCTGTTCTACTTTACGTACATTTGTAAGCTGATCAAATTCCACAAGGAGCGGTGCCAGCTTTTTGCCATGCCTTCCACTGAAGGTCTCGTCTATCCACTGGGCAAGAAACTGTATTTCATCGCCACAGATAGTATTTTCTTTTCCTATATCCCATGCAAGTTGAGCATAATAAGTAATCTGCTGCTCCAAAGGCTTTATGGCACCAAAGTTGGTTACCCAAAGCTTCCGGATTCCCTCTTCATAAGCTTTTTTCAGCTCGTTGCGGGTCTGTGCAAGAGGTACAGAACAGATGAAAAGATAGGATTGTCCGGGCGGTGCCCAATAGGAATTGTGGTAATAGATACCGTTGCCACCGGGGCGTCTCTTTTCCTCCTCATTGGGATATCTTCTGACATGTCCGTAATTATCATTTACCCATATAAGGGTATAGTCATCGGGAACATGCAGACCATTGTCGTAAAGCTCCAGAACTTCCTTATAGGGCACAAATATCCTCATGGGCTTATAATCCAGCGTGGTATCCAAAATCTCCTGCTGAATCTCCATTACCTCTTCAAGGAGCTCCATCTTGCCTCTTATAAGGTCATCACCCTGGAGTCCCGAAAGGGCCATGGTCTCAAAGCCTGAATCATGTATTCCGCGCATTCCAAGGGTATAGGTAACCTCGTAATCCTTGTTCTGTTCAACACTCTCACGCCAGTATTCGATTATGGCATCACGGCTCTTATCTGATGCGGTAATATCATACCTGACATCACTGTAGCCCTTTTTCTCAAGCCAGGGTCTCCACTCCTTATTGTTACTGCGCATAAGCATATCGCAGTGAGATGAACCCACAACGATACCCATTTTATTGGCTAGAGCACCATTTTGTTTATCTGCATTAAAAGAATTCACATGCATGGCAGGCCAGATATAGTTAAGCCTCAGCCTTAGCATGAGTTCAAATATTTTCTCATAGGTTCTTACGCCAATGGTGGTCTCCCCCATGTAACGCTGAACCCACTGTTCAAGCTCTTCTTCGTCGTTTATGAAAATCCCTCGATACTCGATACTGGGATGATCAGAAACATGATAATCATCCGGAAGTACCACTTCCGTCTTAGGTCTTATGGGAACATCCGCCATGAAATACCAGGGCGATACTCCCAGTATGGTTCTGCAAAATTCATAGATACCATAAATAGTTCCGCGCTTGTCTGATCCGGCAATGACCAGCATTCCGCGCCTGTCGCGTATTACATACGCTTCCTTTCGTCTTCTTCCGGACGTGCTGAAAAGACCTGTAAGATCTTCCTCTTCAAGGTCATCACACACACCGACAGTTCCTACCAGTACTCGCTGGCAGTCTGGATCTGCAGCTTCAGTATTAATTTGTAGCACACGTTTGAAGTCCCGGATCAGATTCGATACCGCGATTTTGACTGCTTCCGATTCTCGCTCGCTGATTGTCACCACAACCGATGAGTACTGCCTGATTGTTATCCCCATTTTTCTCCCCCTCGTGAGATTTTTAGTCAAGCATATAATCTATTTTACCAATTTTTTATAATTATGTGCTATAGCAATTTTACGAAATTTTCATAATTAATTGTATAAAATGCCAATGAATGAATAAAGCTAAATAAATGCTTGTCTTAGCTGTATATTTGTTGCAAAATAAAGATTGTACCGATAGTGATGTATTTTCATATCAGAAAATGGGCTTAAATATGCAGAATTACAACTTACTGGACAGGTTCATTCAGGCGCTGTCAGCAACTGAGAACACTGTTGGTTCCGCACAGGAAGCATTTTATGAGATTGCTCCTGCCTACAGTATTACTCGAATAACATTGGATATGAATATCCCTGAAACGCGCCAGACTCCCACAGGAGAGGTGCGTCATTTATCTGTGTATGAGGGAGAGATTTCCGATGACACCGAAGCCGAAATAGTATGGCTTGAGGAATCATACAGAACCTTTGAAAATGGCATAATCACTGCCAAGGTTTATGCTCCCATAAGTACTAACTGGAGCCCGGAAGATCGGCAGATTCTTCTGTCGATTATGAAAGTATTTCTGATTCATATTGGTCGTTGCAGACTGGTCGAGCTTGTACAGAGAAGCGTTCTGACTCAGTATCTCACAGGCCTCCCCAACTCAGGAGGATTCCTGTCCTTTGCTACACAAAAAATGTTGGCAGGTGAACTCAAAAAATACAACTCCTACTATTTCAATCTTAGAGGCTTTGGTCTTATAAACAGACGTTATGGACCCGAAGAGACTGATAATATCATTGTCAGATATTCAAGGATCCTTTTGGAATTCACGTCTGAAGATGAACTGATAGGTCACCTTGGCGGCGATAATTTCGTTGCACTTATAAGAAAAGAAAAAACAGAGGCCTTTCTCAATCTTTTGCAGAAAACAGAAACCTTCGGAATTAAGGACGGCGCAAAGGTGCCCATCACCATAAGTGCTGTTGCGGGCGTTTTTGATATCGATGATTCCGTAAAAAATCCCGGTCAGGTAATCGGCAGAAGCTCCATTGCCTGCAGCGTTGCCAGGTCCTTATCAAATGAGCCCTTCCTCTTCGTAACAAAAGAAATGAGCACCAGGGTTTACCGTGAAAAACAGATTGAAGATCGTTTTGAAGAAGGACTTCAGCAGAAGGAATTCAAGGTTTACTATCAGCCCAAGGTAAACACTCAGACTGGCGAGCTTGTTGGTGCAGAAGCTCTCTCCCGCTGGCTGTGTAAAGGCGAATATGTTTATCCTGCAGAATTCGTACCTGTGCTTGAGCGAAACAGCTATTCAATCGGTCTCGATATATATGTCATGGAAGATGTATGTCGCACCTTAAGAGAATGGATTGATCATGGAATGGAGCCAGTTCCCATATCTGTCAACTTCTCAAGAAGCGACCTTACGGACGATCAGCTGGCTGATCAGATCCTTAAGATTATTCATAAGTATGATATTGATCTTGATTATATTCAGATAGAGGTTACAGAGACCGCTACCTCCAAGGAAAAGGGCCTTATTACCGATTTCCTTCACAAGCTTAAGGGAATGCACATCGCAAGCTCCATTGATGATTTTGGTACCGGCTATTCATCCCTTGGAATTCTAAGGGACCTGCCTGTAAATACCATAAAAATCGACAAGTCCTTTATCGATGCTGAGGTACTCACATCCAGGGATGAAACCATTCTTAAGAATATTATCAGAATGGCACAGGAGCTTGATATTGAGGTTATTACCGAGGGTGTAGAGAGAAAAGATCAGATCGACCTGCTTCATAAAGTAGGCTGCGATCTGGTACAGGGCTTCTACTTTGATAAGCCCCTTGAGAAAGCAGAATTTGAAGATCGATTAAAGACAAAAAAATATGAAGTATAAAAAATTTGCGGCATTATTTCAATGCCGCAAAAATTATGCTTACAACTATCTGAAGAATCACAAATCTGATAACAACCTGTGTGTCAGACCATTCCATGTTTTTACGAACATGATCATGAATAGGTGTACGGAGGTTGGTCATAATGTGAATTTTGCAAAAACGGATCAGTGACACCTTGATAAGTCCAAGTCCTCCGTCAATTATCAGGACAATTGACAGAATAATATATGCAAAGGGATGCGCTGACTTCATTGCAAGTATGGCAATAAAGAATCCAAGGGCTCTTGAACCGGCATCACCCATTAGCATGCTGCTGGGCGAACAGTTGAAATACAGATATGCCAAAAGTACTGCGCATAGTATCTGACCAGCAGTCGCCATACTTCCAAGTGTTTCAGAAAACAGTATCGCAAATGACATCACAGTAACAACTACAAGCGATCCGCAAAGACCGTCAACTCCGTCGGAACAGTTGGTGACATTTACCGCTATCCATATAAGAGCTACACCCAAAATGAAATAAATCACGTAAGGAATTTTGAACTGAAGTGTGAAAAAGGATACTTCAGTTCCGTTATATTTAAGGAATGTAACCATGGTCAAAACTGAAATGACAAGGTCAATAAGACCTTTCTTATACTCATTCCATGGTTTTTCAGCTGCATCATCCAAATATCCGCTAAGCATCATCAAAAACAGAAATACCAGATACAGTATGTACTCAAAGGAAAGCGGAAGGAATAATAAGGATGCTATGATAAAGTCGATAACAAACACTATGCCAACGCCTCTAAGCTTCCCCTTGGAAAGTGCTCCGTTAATGGCAAACGCCCTTCCCTGATCCTGCGGAAGAAAGCCAAATCTCATATTCAGTGTAATGAAAGTCAGCAAAAATGCCACTGCCATAGCTATGGCTGAGGTTTGAAGCGGCGTAAAATAACCAAATAAAATATCATATAACATAAACAAACTCCTTTAAATTTATAATAATATGTTATAATTTTACTCATGTTTACTGATTATAATAACGAAGGAATTAAATAATGGCAACTTTTTCAAATAAACTAAAGGACCTTTTTTCACCATATATCCATCCCTCAATAAGAGAGAGTATCTATCATATAAATTTGCAGGCCACCAAAATATTCGCTCTTTTCATGTCTATTCTTGAGTCCGCAATTTTTTTATTTATGATTTTCTTTGAAAAGGAATTCTTTGGCGAGCCTTTTGTGCTTCTGATGTGCTTATATGCGATTTTCTCAAGCCTATTTTTTCTGTTTATAACTAACTATGCTCTAAGAAAATCACATAAGCCCTATAGCAGATACAGATTTATTTACATAGCCTACTACTTCTCTATTCTGGCATTTGGTATGTTTACTTCTTTTTATCATTATTCGCACGGTGAGCAGATGCTGGCTTTCTTTGCTACAGAATTCTGTGTTGCAAGCTTTCTTATTTTGCCGCCCTGGTGTTCTATTTTGCTGATCATAGGCTCATATATCGGTTTCTATGGCATTTTGTTTGCATATAACGGGGCACCTACCGTAAATCTGATAAACTATACTGTACTGGCCTTTTTGACTACTGCCGGCTCTGTTCGCAAATATCGCACTCAGGCTACTGAGCTTGAGCGAATACATCGTATTGAGACCATGAATGAGATGATGCAGAATCTCCCGGTTCATGATGCCACTACCAATTTAAAAAGCAGATATGCCCTTCGTGATGATTTTACTTCATATCAGAATCATCCAATTATCGTCATCATGCTTGATATCGATGACTTCACTTCCATAAACGAAGCCTACGGCACCAAGACCGGCAATGAGATTCTAAGCAATATCGGAGAACTTATAAGCAATCATCTCACAGAGAATGCTGCCTACAGATATGGAGATGATTCATTCCTGATCATTTTGCAGGATGTTGATGTGGATGTTGCCATGCAGAAACTCTCCAGATTTGAGAGGAGTCTTGCTACGCTTAAGGTTCCGGAATCTGAGACAATGGTTCATTGCAACAGCGGATATTCTCATGGTACCCCCAGAGATGAAGAAGACCTCAGACTCCTTATCGATGCTGCTGCAGTAAAGAGAAGAGAGTTTTTATAAAAGGCATATAAATTAGAATTCTTGCGCAAATTCGAATTTATACTTTTGTCATAATGCCTTTTCTGTTAAAATGGTAAAGGCGTTTTCTTACGCCGCATAATAAGGAGGATTATATTATGAAGTTAAATAAGAGATTTATGAGCATAGTTCTTACATCAGTTATGCTCACAGCTGCAGTTGGATGCGGCAAATCTACTGAAACAGAAGATTCTTCTGAGGGTCTTTCATGGGAGTCAATTGAGGATAACACATCAAGTGATGCATCTTCAGAGGAAAGTGTTGAAGAAGAAGTAGTTGCTGAGGAAGAAGAGCCTGTAGTATCTGCAGAAGTTCCTGCCGGAATGTATCTCAGTGAACTCACAGGTGAGCCTATAGATGAAGCACTTAAGGATCAGCGTCCTATCGCTGTTATGGTTGATAACGAATCAATCGCACTTCCCCACTACGGAACATCTGAAGCAGATGTTGTATATGAGATGATGAACAGCACACAGAACGGTCGTATCACACGTCTCATGTGCCTTGTAAAGGATTGGGGTACAATCAAGCAGATGGGTTCCATCAGAAGTACAAGACCTACAAACATCATTCTTGCAGCTGAGTGGAATGCAGTTCTTTGTCACGATGGCGGTCCTGCAGTTCACATCAACCCTTACCTTGCTAAGGATTGGGGAACCAACCACTTCTCAGGTACCTTCTCTCGTGTAGATAACGGTAAGAGCCGTGAGTATACAGAGTACATCCTTCCCGGAGATCTTGAGAACAACTTCTCCAGTAGCGGATTCTCTACTACATACAATGAGTTCACCCCCGACGGAGTTAAGGATAATCACTTCAACTTCACAACATGGGGTAACGAAATCAATCTTGAGAACAAGGGCTATGCTAAGTGTCTCGATGCTACAACAATTGACATCGCTTCATTTACACACAACACTTCAAAGCTTGTTTACAACGAGTCAACTAAAGAATATGAGTATTATGAATATGGCAAGCAGCACCTTGATGCTGAGGACAGCGCTCCTCTTTCATTCAAGAATGTAATTCTTCAGAAGTGCACATTCAACCAGCTTGATGATCACGGTTATCTGATCTACAACTGTATCGATATCAACCAGCCCGGTTATTACTGCACAAACGGTAAGGCTACTGATATCGTATGGACAAAGGTTGGTGAGCTTAACAAGACTCAGTACTACGATTCACAGGCTAACGAGCTTGAGATCAACACAGGTAAGACCTACATCGCTCTCGTACCTGCTGATACATGGGACACACTTGTAATCGAATAATTACAAATCATACCAGATATATAAAACCTCCGATGGATCATCATCGGAGGTTTTAATTATTTAATCATCTCTTTGAATTTATCAGGAGACACGGGTCGAGAGAAGTAATATCCCTGAATCATATCACAGCCTATTCCTTTAACGTACTCGTACTGGCCTTCTGTTTCAACGCCCTCTACCACAATGGGCATATCCAGCTTATTTGCCATCTCTACGATGGTATTGATAACAATCTTGCCTTTATCAGAGCTCTCGATTCCATCCATGAAACGCATATCAGCCTTAAGAACATCCACATGAGCATCCTTGAAGGTGTTAAAGCTTGAGTATCCGGAGCCAAAGTCATCCATAAGAATTCTAAAACCCACTTCCTTAAGCACTTCGATGGTGTTAAAGAAACGCTGATTGTCTGCCACGAATGCACTCTCAGTAATCTCCAGCTTTATATCAAGGGGCGACAGGTGATATTTCTTGATAAGGTCTACGATTACCTCATAGAGGTTATCCATCTGAAGATCTCTTCTTGAAATATTTACTGATACCGGAGGCACCAGAATTCCTTCTTTTCTCCACTCGGAAATATACTTGCACACCTGCTCCCATACGTAAACATCAAGCTTATTGATAAATCCGTTTTTCTCAAATATGGGAATGAAGTCTCCGGGGCTGATGAGTCCGTACTGCTTATCCTTCCATCTGACCAAAGCCTCTGCGCTGCATATTTTTTTGGTATTAGCATCATAAATCGGCTGAAAATATGGAACAAATGCTTCCTCATGGATAGCTCTCTCACAATTGTGAAGCATGTATGCCTGCATCTCAAAAGCATGATCCTGACTCATATCATAAACACATTCATGCTTGTCATAGTCATACCTGATAGACTGCATCGCAAATCTGGCTCTGTCGCACATAAGGATAGGATTCATGGTCCTGTCTTTTATCTTATAAACACCAGAGTATAACGAAAGATTGTAATCCATGTCCTCGCCCGGATACATTTCATCCAGCGACAGGATTCCCTGAAGCATCCAATATGTGCCCTCCGGGAAAAGACCTACAAAATTATCTTCGCCTAAATATCCAAGCTCAACTTCCCAGGAAAAGCTCTTTCTCATAGCGGCTGCAACTCTTATGAGGATATCATCACCTCGTTCAAAGCCGAACCTTTCATTAACATCCTGAAAATTTCTGATATCAAGAACACAAAGCTGGTAATTTGTATCGGGATTAAGTGCCAGATCCTCCTCTACTGCTCTGAAGAATGCTTCTGACTTATAGATACCTATCTTGGGATCAGTGGGATTATCCACGATATACAACATTATCAGGTTGAAGGTTACAAAGGTAGCAAATACCGCTCCCATGAATTTAAAATCTGATATTCTGTAATTCAGCGCCGTTATGCAAAATACAAGCACCACTATCGCTGCTATTGTGGAAGAAGCAAGTACACCCAATCTCCTTCTGTGTCTGATTACCAGATATGCAGTCGTAACAACATAGCCAAGCAGAATAACTGTGGAAATAAAAATAAATGTCAGTTTTTCAAGTGTGATCTGCCCCCTGACTTCAGGATAATATGCCACATGATTAATAGGATTTATAACCAGCAAGAAAATCATTTGCAATACGCAGGGGAATATAGAAAGCAATGGACTTTTTTCTTTAGCACGAACAAGACCTATGGTAATCTTCATAGCAAACAGGAGATACGATGTCAGTGCAAGAGTAAAAGCAGATATATTAAAAACATATATCTTATCTTCGCTTAACGATACGAATCTCGAAGTAAAATCACTTCCCCATACCAGGAGGATATATAAGATTGTTACAATGATTTCCAGATCTATCCATAGCTTTCCTACACTACGGCTTATACTTCTCGCCCTTATTGCAAGAATACCTATGGTCAGGATTCCAAAACTTAGCAGTGTAATCATGGACAATCTCCCACTTTCATATATACCCATTATACACAAAAAAATCGGCGAACCATTAGTTCACCGATTTTTTCAGATTTTTTTTATATCGTTTTTATTTTTTCGAATTACAGAAATTTGAAAGCGTGAATGATAGGCAGTTCCTTAGCCTTACCATTGCATGCGTTTACAAAACCGATAATCTGTACAACGAAAAGAACAATTCCGAATACACCCGCCACGATAGGAACAATGATTGTCCAGCAAAGAACAAGTGCAACGATTGCAACAAGTGACTCAAGAACTAAGAGTCTTAAAACCTCACGAAGGTGGAATCCAACAAACTTAGAATCTCTTGCAGCAAGTAAAGCAATGAGCATTCCTGCCCAGCTAAGAACATAAATAGCAATAGCAAGGATCTTGTTCTCTGCGATATCAGCAGGATCCATCTCTGCTGTGTGATCAGTAGGATCTACAACATATACAGGCTGATAGCCGGGTGCTGCTGCGTAAGGCTGTGTGGGCTGCTGCATATTAGGTGCTGCGCTGGGTGCCGGATTAGGTGTTGCATTAGCTGCTCCTACCGGTGTTCCACACTTAGGGCATACCTGAGCATCCTCTTCTAAGCTCTCTCCACAATTTGTACAAAACTTCATACCATACACCTCCCAAATGTATTTTGTGCTTTTGCATCCCTATAATAATACACGATTTTCCGCAAATATGCTATATTAAAGATATGTCGGATGGAAATATCATTGTCTCATTAAAAAATGTCACCCGCTCTTTTAAATCAGGTGACAACAGACTTGAAGCCCTGAAGAATATAAGCCTTGAGATTTATGAAAAAGAGTTTGTAGTGATACTTGGTGAAAGTGGATGTGGCAAGACTACCATTCTGAACATCATTGGAGGCATGGATCACATGTCAGATGGAAGCCTTTTTATCGATGGAAAAGATTACTCCAATCCAACTAATCAGGAACTCACTGCCTACAGACGTAATTTCATTGGTTTTGTTTTTCAGGATTATCATCTGATGCCTAATTTAACCGCTAAAGAGAATGTTGATTTCATTGCAGAACTCCTGCCTGACTCCATGAATTCAGACGAAGCCTTGAAGCTTGTAGGCCTTACCGACAGAGCAGATAACTATCCATCACAGCTCAGTGGCGGTCAGCAGCAGAGAGTTTCAATTGCAAGAGCAATCGCCAAAAGGCCTCGCCTTATTCTCGCAGATGAACCCACAGCTGCTCTTGATTTTACCACCAGCATTGAGATACTTTCTGTATTTGAGAACATTGTCAAATATCAGGGCACAACTGTTGTGATGGTCACACATAATAACGAGATAGCCAAAATGGCCAATCGAATTATAAAAATAAAAGACGGTCAGATTGATAGAATAATTACTAACGAGCACGTAGCAAAAGCAACTGACCTCTCCTGGTAGCTATAAAGTATATTTCCACAAGGTAACGCAGCGCTTTTAAGCTTATACGCAGCCTTTAAACCGGGTATTTATATGGCTAAAACAGGTCGAAAGGACACTTTAAGGAACATTCGAAAACAGCTGGTTTCCTGGCTGTCCATAATTATCATCACCTCATTTGCAATCACTGCGTATCTGGGGCTTTCTTATTCTGCGTTTTCTATGTCCCGAGAAGGCAAACGCCTCTATGATTCCACAAACTTTCATGACATCCAGATATCTTCCAACTGTCTCTTATCAGAGGATGATCTTGCTGCAATCTCAGAGCTTGACGGAATAAAAGAAATTGAGGGTATTCTAAGGACATCCGTCCGAATCACTCAGGGCACAAAAACAAAATCCGCTTACATCACATCCCTTGGAAAAAATATCGATATACCCATGCTTCAATCAGGCGCTCTTCCAACAACAAAGGATGAATGCGCCATAGAGCAAAGCATAGCTGATGACCTTGGTCTGTCTGTCGGAGATGAGATTAGTCCTCACGATGCATATAACGAAAAACTGCCGGAACTCTCTGTCGAGACACTCACCATTACCGGCATTTTCAAACATGCTGAGCATGTAAGTTATGACCTGGATGAACCCTATTGCATACTTGTAACCAAAGAAGCCTTTGATGAAGAACGTTTTGACGGATGCTATGCTTTGGCAAATATTGTTCTTGAAAAGCCGTATTATTCCAAAGCCTACGATAAAAGATATTTCTCTCTGGTTTCAAAAAGGTGTGATGCCATAAAAGAACTTTCTGATCTTCGTTCTCAGGCTAGATATGAAGACTACACTCTCTTTCTTGAAGATCAGATTGTGGACAGTGAAAAGGATCTGCAAAACGCCAAGCATGACCTTGCTCTTGCAGGTCGTATGATACCTTCCATGTCAGGCAAAACCGGTCAGGTAATGGCTGATCTTGGAAATATGCTCTCTGTAATAATCTCAAAAGAACCTTCTGAGTACAAAACCGCTCCTGAACAGATCTCAGACTATGACAAAGCGCTGATTGAATATAATAATGCGCTTCTAAAACTGGAAGACTCTAAAAAGCGCCTTGATAAGCTGCAAAATCAGGGTGAATGCGACTGGTATGTATTAGACAGGAATTCAAATATCTCTTACCTGTATCTTAAAAACAACTCCGAAAACCTTAATAAGCTAACATCTACTTTCTCCATATTGTTTGTGATCATTGCAATTATGGTAATATTTGCATCCCTATCGAGAATGCTCTACTCTCAGCGCACTCTTATAGGCGCATCAAAGGCCCTTGGGCTTACTAACGCAGAGATATTCTCGAAATACATAATATTTGGCTTATCGGCTACTATAATCGGAAATATCCTTGGCATTCTCCTGTCCGTATTCATCCTGGAATATGTTGTTTCCCTTGGTTACGATAATCATTTTATCTATGGCCGCTTTCCTTACGCCATATCTATCCTGCCAACTATAATAATTTCATCGCTGGCCATAGCCACCGCATACCTTGCGATTTACGCATCCTGCTCAAAGCTAATGAAGCAAACTGCCAAAAAGCTTATGTCTCCCCTCGCTCCAGACAGCAAACGTGAAAGCCTTAAGAAAAATAAGTTCCTGTCTAAACTAAGTCTTTACAGCAGAATGATAATACTAAACATGCAGACCGATATTCTGAGGGTACTGGTAACTGTTATAAGTGTGGCGGGATGCTGTTCTCTAATTGTAATCGGATTTTCGCTTAGAAGCTCCATATCGGGCTCCCTTGACGGTCAGCTGACAGAAATATCTACCTACGATGGAAAGATCACTTATAACGCCAATATTTCAGATTCTATCGAAGAAGAAATCGCAAAGGAAATTTCTGACAGGAATATTGAATACGTAAATCTATTGGATAAATACGGAAGCCTCCAGATTGATGATGTGATGGAGTTTACTGAATTTTTCATTACTGATGATATAGTGGCTCTTTCAAAATTCCACAATGTCCTCGATTATTCTACAGGAAGGTCTCTTTTTGATGGTAATTCGCAAGACATATCAAAACTTTCCGATGGAATAATCATAACGAACAGACTTTCAGAGCTCTATAATCTATCTGTTGGTGATAATATCGAACTGATTGATGATATGGGAATACCGCACAATACTAAAGTATCAGGAATAATGAAAAATTACATCGGTCGTTTCGCCATTATTTCAAAATCATTATATGAAAATCTTGTAGACGACAACTTTGCCAACAATACATATCTCATAAGAACCGGAAACTTATCACAGGAAGATTCAATAGATACCATTATTGCTAATATTTCTGAGCTTCAGGGCTTTGACAATTACTCTCCATCCTCAGAACTAACAGACATGTTCCGTAACGTTATGATAGTATTAAATCTGATTGTATGGCTGCTGATTGTTTTATCAGGAGTTCTTTCAATGTTTGTACTTTTAAACCTCGCAAACATGTATCTGATATCCAAACATTCAGAACTTACGATAATGCGAATCAATGGTTTTACAGTTAAAGAAACTGTTATTTATGCCATAAGGGAAGTAATCATAACTACTTCCATAGGAATCTTCTTTGGAATCGTATTTGGTGCTGTTATGGTCTATTCCATCATAAGAAAAATGGAACAGGTTCATATTATGTTCGTCCGCACTCCTGATGTTAGCGCCTGGATCATCAGTGCACTTATCACCATAGCCTTTTCCGCAGCCATCTATTATATACCTATGTCCAAAATAAAAGACCTGTCACTGACAGATCTTTTCTAATTATTTAAATCTAACTTATTCCAAACCTTCATAACAACATATCCTGAACAAGCAAAATGGCAGCCATTACAGCTGCCATCTCCTATAGATATTTTTATTTAGAAGTTTTCATATTATTTGTCGTCATATAAGTGACATCTTACAACATGTCCGTTACCCATATCCTTGGCCTTAGGATCCTGCTCCTTACAGATTCCCATGCAATGAGGGCATCTTGTATGGAACTTACATCCCTTAGGCGGATTAGCAGGTGAAGGGATATCTCCCTCAAGGAGTACTCTTTCCTTCTTGATATCGGGATCCGGCATCGGAATAGCACTGAAAAGCGCCTTTGTGTATGGGTGAAGCGGATTTGCGAAAATATCCTCTGTCTCACCTGTCTCAACAAGATTACCAAGATACATAACACCTACTGTATCTGAAATATGCTCAACGACAGACAGATCGTGTGAGATAAACAGATATGTAAGATTATTCTTTTCCTGAAGTTCCTTAAGAAGGTTGATGATCTGTGCCTGAATGGAAACGTCCAGAGCTGATACAGGCTCGTCACAAACTACGAACTCAGGCTTAACAGCCAGTGCTCTTGCAATACAGATACGCTGTCTCTGTCCGCCGGAGAACTCATGAGGATAACGGTCCTTATGATAGGGCTGAAGTCCGCACTCCTTCATGATCTCTGTTATATAATCATCAAATTCTGCCTTAGGAACAAGTCCGTGCTCACGTACAGCTTCACCAATAATCTCACCGATAGGAA
>JAEEGL014748780.1_pt1 | contig 17384 bp, 11 predicted proteins | sample 9134231 | NCBI WGS metagenome assembly JAEEGL01 (sample SAMN16246548, study PRJNA631951) | gut metagenome | biome: gut microbiome; feature: rumen; material: fiber-attached | host: Bos | place: Iran: Karaj | collected 2018-10
GCAGAATCCAAACTTTCGCCATACTGCCAGGCTTTCTTTCCCACAATCACCAGTTTAAGTTCTGACTGATTATTTCTTTTATACTGCAGATAAGCTTCAACAAGTCTGGGAATGTTCTTTCTTGGCTGCAGATTGCCCACACAGATAATGTACGGATTATTACCTATGGCAAACTTAGCCTTAACGATACTACTATTTTTTTCTTCTTTTGACAAGTTTCTAAAATCACTGTCTACAGCATTGTAAACGACAGCAATTTTCTTATCATCGATACCGTAGGTATCCGCAATTTCCCTTTTAGAAAACTCAGATACCGTTATCACAGCGTCTGAATGGCGAGCCGCATATGGCACTAGAAACTTGTTTCTGTAATAAACTGACTTTTCAAATATGTCATCGAAGTGTTCGAAGCAAATATCGTGAATTGTCACTACTGTCTTGCAGGGTCTGATAAACGGGATGTAATACTGAACGTGCAGAATATCTAATTTGTACTTGATACAAAGGTACGTGAGCTCAACAAAGTTCCTGATAAAGGCATTGTTGTTTTTAAATCTCACGATATTAAATCTGTCCCTGTAGGGCGAGTCATCTACCCCTTCCTTCATAAACAGAAAGTATTCTTTATCATTATCCGGCACAAATGCCTTCAGGATTCCCTCATAGAAACTCTCATTTCCTCCGGAATGATCTCCTAGCATGTGTGCATCTATTCCAATTCTTAATTTATTCATAATCATGTTTTCGATTATACTACAATTATGCAGTTACCAAAACCCCATTTTCATAAAGGGCAGAGTGAGCCTTTTTTTACCCAAAATAATGTTGATAGTGCTATAATAAAGCGAATGAATTGGAGATGTTATGAATATAAAAAAAATAAAAGAACTAAAACCTGTTAGATACATAAAAACTGAAATATATGACAAAATGGTTTGTCTGTATAAATACTTACAGTTGTGCCATATTGAATCGAAAACCAAAAAGCAAATATATGACAAATGCGCCAATTATAAAACAAAAGATAATAAACAGTATCTTCTGATTTCCGGTATGGGCATGGAAAAATTGGGGCTTTTTTGCTGCGTTGAAGCATTTTTAAAATGGGTAGAATATGCCGATATGATAGGTTTTATACCGGTAATTGATATGGAAAACGTCAAAAGTCAATATTTGGACGATGACCTCATAGGAAAAGTTAATGCATGGGAATATTATTATCATCCTGTGGGAGATAATGATGTTACGGTCAGTGATGTACTAATGTCGAATTCATATAAAGTTGTAAACAGATTAGACAGACCTTTATGGATGAAGAAAGCTGACTTTCAAAAACTCGTTTCTACCGAATATAGTAAAGATATATATTGGAAGTACTTTAAATTATCACAAGAAGCAAGTGAGTACATAAAGGATAAAAAGAAAAAGCTGTTTTCTGAGGATGATATAGTATGTGGAGTTTTATGCAGAGGATCTGACTATGTTAATCTAAAGCCCCGCGGACATAATATTCAGCCGGATATAAATATGTTAAAAGCAAAAATCCATGAAGTGTGTGATCAATATCATTGCAATAAAATCTATGTTGCCACAGAAGATGAAGGTTACTTATCAGAGCTAAAAAAGGAATTTGGGGAGAAGTTAGTTTATTTGGATTGTCAACGAGTTCAAACTTCAGGAAAAGAATTAGTTTCTGAGGCGTTCAAAAAGAAATCTGTAAACAAAAAGATGAATGGAATGGATTATCTGACATCAATAAACCTTCTTTCAAGTTGTGACTGCATAATTGCAGGTAGGACATGTGCTACACCTTTTATTCGTATTATGCGTGAAAAAGACGAAGATTTTATGAGTTACTTTGAATGGGATTTGGGTAAATACTAAAAAGTTCAGTTCAGCTACATTAGAGTAGCTGAACTGAACTTTTTGTTTACCCTATTTAATCAAGCTGAAATAGAAGCTTTGTGAAGTCTGTTGCCTGCCATTAGGAAAATTATAACTATTGCAGCTATAATACTAATAAAGAAGGATAGTACATGGAATCCTGTAAAGTAGCTGACTTCAATTATCTGCTCTCCTGCCGGAACATATACAGCCATCAGTCCGTTCACCTCTACGATTTGCTGCTTTGTACCGCTTACTTTAGCACTCCAGCACGAAGGATTGGCATATGGAACACTAAAGAACACATAAGCCGGTTCCTCAAGGTTGATTTTTCCCGAAAATCCTTTTGTTGTATGCTCGAAATCTGTAACACATCGATTCCTTAAGAAGTCACAGTCTTCTTCCATGTTCTCTTCCGTGAGTGGCCTGTTCTCATCAGGGATACTGTGTCTTAGCACACCTGACACGACACTTTCATCCTCATCACGTATAACCAAAGACCTAAGCATAGCCATTGCTCTGAGGGACGGATCTATCTGTTCAAACTCACTTCTTGTCATATAGGTATCGTATGCAAAGCCCATAGGAAGCGCATTCTGATCCTCGTAAACACCTACGCGTGCGCTACCGATATCATACGCATTGATCTCCGAAAGGCCTTTCAGCACTTCTACTTCGGGATTCTTTGAAATATAATACCTTACCGACAAAAGACGCTCCGTACCCTTTGGACCGTTAACAGTCAGGACATGCCTTGGTGCTCCGATTGCCTGATAGAACCTGAATATACCTCCGTCCACAGTTGAAATGAAGGAATCAATCGATGTCATAGACCATGCCATATCCCTGTTATAATAGTCATCAACCATTGAATATCTATAAGGCAGGATGTCCGCCTCAAGCGGCTTTCCTGTATTAATGATCTCGTTTTACACTTCCTTAGGAGAATAGAATGCGCTTTGTTTGTACTCTCTAAAGGTATTTGCTGTACTGAAGAATGAAAAAATCACTGCTCCAACTGCCAAAAACAGATAAATTTGATGGATCATTTGCTTATGGTATGCAAATCCAATGGCACAGAGCGTTGCAACACCAGCTCCCGCAATGGCAAAAAGTAAAAATACGTTAAACCTGTTAAGAACAAGCATCTCAAGCTTCAAAAGAGGCCAAACAGCCTTAAAAAAGAATGGAAGCAATACTGTTGCGCCAATAGTTATACCACATGAAATCATAAGTATTCTGTAGCAGCTTCGCCCAGCTTTGTTGCTTAAACTTATCCCGTTTTTCGTATCAGATACTTTAACTTCTGACACAAGTGCCTCAAATATCTTTCCTGATGCAAGACACATAAGAAGAATCGGCATGTAATACCAGCGCCTATATGGTTCTCTGTTAAACATCACAAAAGCATTATTCAGACCGGGAATCATACTTATCAGTACACATAAAATCAGCATGCGCGACAACCAGTTCTTCTTTCCTCTACTGTACAGAATCCATGCCAGAGAACCCGCAATGCCCACCATAGGAACATAAGAACTGATTGAATACCAGTTAAATCTTTCAAACAATGACTGGTTGTTCATCGCATCTGCAGGAAGAAGCATTCCCTTGATATTAAGCAGGATATCTTTCAAAGAGAAGATGAAAGCATCCTTCAGTCGGATAGTGTCTCCGATCCTGTCAAGATAAAGCATTGATCGTATGGTAGGAAAAAGCAGTACAGCGGATGCCATGACACCAAGCGTTCCTTCCAGGAAAACCCTTAACAATTCCAAAAAGAAAGCCTTCACGACATCGCCTGACTTTAGTGAAAACGAATTGTAACGAACAAAATAATACAGAATTATAAACAAAACTTCTGCAATAAAGAAGTTCCAGTTAACAAGAGCATTCAATGCAACAACAGCAGCAAATATCCCTCGTTTCTTTTCCTGCACGCATTTATCCAATCCCCATAGCAATAAGGGAAAGAAGGCAACCGCATCATGGAAATGATAGAATACCATATTGGTGGCCTGAAAGCCGCTGAATGCATAAAGCACCGAACAAACGACGGCGTTTCGTCTGTCATCTAAAACTGATCGGAACCAGATGTAAGCGCACACACCGGCAACCCCGTATTTTAAAATAAGGATTGGTCCAATCAGATAAGGAATCTGCTCTGCCGAAAACAAGAGCGTCAGATAAAAAAACGGACTTCCCAAATTGTAAAAGCTAAAACTTGATATCAAGTCAGACCCAATATCAATGCTCCAGTTAAAGAATACATTGCCCGTCTTTAGCGCTCTGCCCGCGAGCATCTGAAATGCAAGCTCCTGCGCATCAAAATCATCTCCCATTGTAAGCAAGCCTCCGCCGGCAATAATGGAAGGTATAAAAACAGCACCTGCTGTTAAAAGGCACAGCAGGAAAGCCTGCATCATGCCCTTTAAATAATCATTCTTTTTCATATCATACTTCATATAATATCCTGTCTTTCATTCCTTTACCTGAACTATTGACACTACATTAAAACTGTCTTGCGTAAAAAAGGGACTTTGTAGATTAAAACTGACAGCACCCATGCCCCTGCCAAAACAAGCACATAACGCCCCATCCTCACCGGAGCATTATATATCTTGAACCATCCGGCATTAGTCATAATCCAGTCGATTGACCAAATAAACAGAAAATGTGTCAGATACACGCCCATAGTATGCTTGCCCAAAGACGATATCAGACCACCAACTATCCCTTTTGCCTGAAAAGGCAGTGTCGCCGCATACAGCCCGCATATAATAAACGGCATAAACAGTGATCCATAATTAAATGCCGGATTATATACAAATACAAACAAGTGACTAAGAATAAGCCCTACAGCCCATGCAATAATCCATGCTAATAATCCGACTGTAGCAAGAACCTTTCTGTGTTGCTCTATCCACTCCCTGTAATGGTACATCATTCCGCCAAGGCAGAAGTAAAATACATACCATCCATTTCCAACAGGAGAAAATCTGTCAATGAACGCCAGAAGTCCATTCATAAAAGCTGCATCTCCCACTGCTGCAATTCCATCTCTTATAAGGATTAATGTGCTGCTTCCCACAGTGAATACTGACAGTATCACAAACAATATCTTAAACACCCCGATATTGTGGTCATATATCATCTTAAGCATTGGAAATATAAGATACACTGCCAAAAGGTTCTGAAGAAACCATAAGACACCGGTATATTGACTTCCAACATTAGTAGCAAAAACATAACCAGCTACCGAACTGAATGTTATAGCCTCACTATGTGCCAGTAATCCTACCAAAGTATAGAAAACTGCCCATCCGAGAAAAATAAGGAACAAATTCAATGTCTTTTTATAATGCTTCGAAAGAGAAGGCATCTTTTTGGAAAAAAGAAGAAATCCGTTAACTGTTAAGAAAACCGGAACTCCCTCAGCAATAAGACGGATCGCATATTGTATATAAAACTTCATTCCCTGCCCATAATCCAGTTGAAGCAGTGGTACATGAAGGCAAAGCACCATGCAAATTCCGACCGCTTTCATGAAATCAAGATTATGGTAGTAGGTTTTTTTTTCTGACTCTAACACACTCATATAATTCCTCCCTACCTGTTTATCAGGCAACAATTATCATAATTTTTACCTTTTTTATATTTTATGTCAAGCCCCAAGCTTTTTTATGAATTTTCCGATAATTTATTTGATTAAGAATACTGCAAAACAGAAAAGGGATAAGGCTCAAATAAACCTTATCCCTTAAACTTTGTTTTATTTTGGATAGTCCGGTCAGTTTGTTATAAGCACACCTGTAGTCTCATCAAAGTGATGTGTTATATACTTGCCCGAAGCTTCGTCCCATATCTCGGTGTACCCTTTTGCCATAAGACCGGTCTGTGGATCGTAGTAATAAATATTTCCCACCTGATCCGGATATATAGTTGCGTCCCTTCCGGCAGGATCGACCATATACCAGCCCTTAATCATCTTTCCTTTATAATCGTAACGAACCCATTTGCCTGTTTTTGTTTTAATGGCATTTTTCACCTGATCAGCCATTTTTCCACTTATTGCGGCATTATTTTCTATCTCTTCGTCGCTGAAGTTGGCCTCATCCTGATAAATATATGGCATCCATACTTCTTTATCATATGCTGCAGCACCATTGTATACACTATCCAGCCAATACCACGCATTTGAATCGAGATCAGCAATCTCTCTGCCACGTTCCAGATTATAAATACGGTCCCAAATATTCTTTGTATCTCCGGCTTTGCCCTGAATCACTCCATTTTCATACCAGTATGCTTTTCCGTTTTCATCATAACCCCAGATACAATCCGCCGTTCCGGGCTTATCTTTTTCAGAATTGTATGTCCATCCGGCATTATAATAAAGATTCATTATTTTCTGGATCTGAGCCGGATCTGTTACGGTAATAACTGCTCCATGACGGTTTGGTATCTTGTTCCCATTAACATCAATCGTGGTTATCTCTCTATTTTTGAGCCAGTCACCATTTAGCTGTGCAGCAGTCGACATATGTATTCCGGTCTTGCCGCTTGGTGCATCCGGAGGATATGTCTCCAACTGATCAGTAAAGAAGTAGTATCGACCCATGTATTTTGTAAGCCATGGACCTTCATATCCCGTAACGACGTTTTTGTTTACACGAGTCCATTTGCTTGAATCCTGACAATTGTTAAGATCTCCAATACTCCAAATTTCATTTGTAACGCCGTTATCCTTGATGGACAGATAATAGGTTCCGTTTTCTTTGTAAAGACTGCCATCTATCCTATTCTGATATTCGTCTACAGGCAGGTTGATTGGCATAGCATCGCTATATGTAAGAATAGGCGCCTTACCTTTTTGATTAATATCAGTGGGGTTCGTGCTGCCGGGCTGTAGTCCTGTTACTTTAATAAGATAAGGACTCATCTTGTCATTTTTGCTTTCATCACCGTGAAACTGTGAATAATATCCCATGCAGACCACAATCCATGCGGTTCCGTCTTCCTCGATAAGAAGATCCGGAGCTACAATATCATAACCTGCCCCATTATCTCTATTTCCACTCTTCCCCAAAGGAGTCAGAGTTGGAACAATATTGTCGGAACTTCCACTATTTGGAAATGTCCAGTCTACAAGATTTGGTGAGGATGCAAGCATAGGAACAAACACATGTGTCCCGTCGCTTCTATTCGTGGTAAACCCAGACATACTCCAGTAATTTCCGTTATAGTACTGCAATGAAGGGTCATGCAAGCAATTTACAACATAGCTCGGATATAAAGCTGGATCACTTAAATGGGGACTGCCTATGATTTCATTATCGCTGCTACTCGACTTGTTTGAATCCTCAAAAGCATAACCAATCTTGCGGAATTCAAGTGCGTCAAAAGAAACATAAAGTGTGTCTGACTGGTCTTCCTGGCTGTTAAAGAATACGCCCAAGAGTAGCTCTTTTGGAAGCGGTTCCTCCGCATTTACTGTGGTAGTACCTGCGGTCAGCACAGTACCACACACCATGGCACCTGAAAGAAGGCCGCAAAGAAACCTCCTTAGTCCCCTTTTCTTTCCTAACAACATTAAAATTACCTCCTCCCATCACAATGTGATTTAGATTGATTTAGTTTATTGTAAAAATGCATTTAAAAACGCATTTTTGACACTTGAATAAGTTAATCAGTAAATCTCTATAGGCTTAAAGTCAATCAGTTCCCCATTAACCGCACAGTTATACATACGGAAATTTGTTCCGGAATAGTTACCAACATCACCATTGAAGGTAGAATTTCGAACTTCTATGTTGTCACAACTCCAGTAGCTGTCTGTACCATTGCCAACAGTCACGAGTGCATAGAAATCTCCGCCCATTGTAGATGACCTGCCTTCATAGGTGCTGACAGTTGAATTGTTAATTCGAACATTCCTTATGATCCTGTCTGCAGGGATAACTCCACCAACATGATTTGGTTCAATATTAATGCCATCCTGAGGTGATGTGCCATGGGCATCTCTGATGTCACAGTCCTGGATAAGAACATCATTGCAATGTACCAAAGATACGTTGCTTCGACGGTTTCCATTTATATTACACCCCATGATTCTGACATTATTGCTAGGTCCTTCGGATTCATTCGCAGAACCCACATAAATGCCATCTCCCCAGTTATCTTTTATCTCCATATATCCTATGGTGACATTATTCGAAGACAGAATTCCAACACCGTGTCCAGCTTCTCCGTCGCTGCCTTGATGCTTGTAGCGTTCACCATAAATCTTTCCACCAAATACACGGATGTTCTCAGCACCTCTGATGTAAACCATCTCATAATCACTACGATTATTGCCAACAATATCAAGAATTGCATCCGGAGACATAATGAGATTTACATCACTCACATCAATTATGATTCCACCATGATGCCAGCTGGTAATAGTGTCAATCACATATCTTCCGGCAGGAACATAAACTGTATGTTTTTCATCTTTGTCTTCTGAAGAGGCTTCCTTAATTGCATCATGGAATGCTTGGGTGTCATTGGTATCATCATTAATAGTAGCTCCAAAATCAAGTACATTTAATACATCAGAAGGAATGTTCTCAGGTCCTCTTGGAGTCATCTGTCTGCCACCTAAAAGCACTCCAGTCACTTCGTCGAAATGGTAATTAACACCGTCAATATTGGTCCATCCCTTAGCCATAAGGCCGGTTTTTCGGTCATAATAGTAAATGTTGCCTGCCTGCTCCGGATAAATCAAAAGGTCGTCGCCATTTACTTCATACCACCCCTTTACCATCATCCCTTCAGCAGTGTAACGAACCCATTTTCCCGTACCGTCTTCAATGGCTTTTTTTACCTGTGAAGCCATCTCGGCGTGTTCTACATTACCTTCAGAGTATGCGCCACTGGCTGCTGTATTATTATTGATTTCCTCTTCGTTCCATTTATCCTCATCCTGATACACATATGGCATCCAGACTTCCTTGTTTACAGCCTTAGCCCCATTATAAACTGAATCCAGCCAGTACCAGCCATTAGATCCGGGATCATAAATCTCTCTTCCCCTTACTGTTCCGTCTCCGATAACGCCCTTGGGATCGCTGTAAGTTCCCTGTCTTTCTCCAAACTCATACCAATAAGCCTTGGAACCTTCGTAGCGCCACTCTAAATCTGCCGCACTAACTTTCAAACTCCCCACGCCTAACGCAGCAATAGCTTGTATTGGTACAATCGCACCTAAAAAAAGACCCACAAATAATTTTTTCATTTAATTCTCCATTTCTCCCCAAAATCAACAAGCACAAATATTGGTGCTTTTGCTTATAATAATACTATATGTAGTATGCTATAGCAATACTATATTCCTAAAAAGCAACGTTAAATCGTTTCTTTACATACAAAAAGAGGCAAACCTGCCTCTTTTTGTATCTGTTACCTATGAACGTTCTACAATTCTCATAATACTATTCATCAATTACTTAAGCTTTTACAAACTCATCCTCATATTTAGTCGCAATATAATCCCAAGTGTAATGCTCTTTAATTCTATTCTTTGCCTTGGTGCCAAAGTATTCTACTTTATCAGGGCTTAGTTTATCTACGTTACCTAGAACCTCCGCAAGGCTGCCTTCGTCTTTATACCAGTATAATCCGGCATCCTGCACAACTTCCCTGTTATACTTAACATCAAGAACAAGGTTCACAGATGTGCTGGCAAGGGCTTCAAGAAGTGATGGATTGGTTCCGCCAACTTCGTGACCATGGATATATGCAAATGCATTTTCACGAATTTTCTTTACAAGCTCTTTGTCATATATTGGTTCAGATATTACGATTCTCTCATCATTTTCAAAGTTTAGCTGTCTGTTTATAGCACTTGCGAGTTTGTCATTTGGTGTTGTCAGGATAATAAGCTTTTTGTTTGTGGAGGTCTTCATAAATTCACGAATTATAATATCGAAATTGTTCTCTTCAACAAAACGCCCTACAACAATATAATACTCGCCCTCTGATGTTCCATTAGCCCTTAGCCAATTCTTGAATATATCACTATCGTCCTTGTAAGAAGAGGCTGTAAGATCAGCACCATAAGCGATAAATGTGGTGTCAGGATTGTAGCATGAATATTCCGCATTGATGTATTTCTCAATTTCCTGACTGTCACATACTATTCTGTCTGCATATTTCACCATAAGCTTTTCAGACAATTTCCAATATGCTCTTACAGGTTTTGACCACTTTCTTCTTGACCAGTCATGTCCGTCGGGATTTAAAATTACTTTACCACCGAGTTTTTTGATTTTCCTCTTATAATACCCCATAAAAGGTCCAATCCTGCATGCCATTATAAAGAACACAGGATCTGTTATATCCGGTCTTTCCTGACAATATGTTATACAGCGTCTTAAAGCTCTTAAATCGTAGATAACTGCTCGACCGGCACCAATCTGCGGTGTTTTAACATCAAAACATTTGGCATCGTTGTATAAGTATCTACCATTCTTTTCTGCAATTCTTGCCACGTGGTATCTGATATTATCAATATGTCTGTATTTGGTCAGATTATCCATAAAGGTCTCAAATCCGCCATATTCTGCAGGAATTCCCTTACACCCTATGCAAAAGACCTGTCTCTTAGTTGTATGATAATCACCAGAAACATTAGACTTGTCTGTAAAAAGATAAATTACAAACTTAATATTTGATATGAGATATCTTTTAAACAATCTCACAGGATCCATAAACAGTCTGTACAACCACTCAAGTCCTATTTTTCTTATCCATACGGGAGCTCTTCTTATGGTTCCTGCATGGAAGTCAAATCCCGCTCCAACTCCCATCATTACGCCATTTATCTTGTCCTTATGCTGGCGCATCCAGTTCTCCTGCTTGGGAGCTCCAAGTCCGATCCAGACTATGTCTGCACCGGATTCATTTATTCTCTTGACATCCGCTGCATCCTCTTCTTCAGTGAGTTTCCTGAATGGTGGAGAATACATTCCTTTAATGTTTATTCCCGGATAATTTGCTAAAAGATTTTCTTTTAATTTACTTAAAGTTTCTTCTGTTGAACCATAAAAATAGTGGGAAATCTTACCATCCATGGTATCCCTGAACATGTTTTCCATAAAGTCAGGTCCGGCAACACGCTCCGCATCAGAGAAACCACGGAATTTCTGTATTCTATGAATAGGTGCTCCATCAGAAAATACATATGCCGCGCCATTCAGGGTCTGAAGATAATCATGGTTTTCCCTGGCCATAACTGAGGTATGGACATTAGAAAAGCATATGTACTGTCCTTTAAGTTCTTCAAGACTTTTTATTACATGGTGAACAGCTTCTTCCGTCTTGGAAATCGCATAGTTAATACCAAATATTTTACATTTTTCATTTCTGATAAATGCAGGAATAGCCTCGTAAGAACCGATATTGGTAATTATGCCGTTTCTTACGGTATAATCTCTGCTTCCAAGAGCTATATAAGTTCTTATTCCTGCTTCTTTAAGTTTTAACAGCAGCTCATCTTCTGCCTTCTTATCCATTAGTCCTGAGAAAAGAAGTACACACTCATATTCCCCTGCATCCACTTCTTCCTTAATGGCTTCAATATCCGGGGTTGCTGTTCTTATTTCATATACCTTGGTATCTGCCGGACTGCCATACTTTTTGAGATACTGATATCTCAAGAGCATTCTAAAAAGGTATCCTATCATGGCAGAAAACATCAAAAACAGTGCTATGACCATTCTTGAAGCAAGAACAGATCTCTGGGTAACAAAAAGATAACTTAATGCCAACACTCCCAAAAACACACGGCTTTTGACCACTCTTGTGAAATTATCGAAGGGATCCAGCAGAAGTATTGTATTTACCCGATAATCATATATATAGTAAATCAATATCTCAAATATTACTGTAGTTATGAGCATACTGACATAAATTCCATAATTTAGGTCAGCCCACTGCATGATTGCCTTAAATCTCAGCAAAATGGCGGAAAAAAAGGCAATAACAATAGAAAGCTCATCCACTATAAGTGTGAGTCTTCGTACTCGCCTTTCATTTTTAATTCTGACTGTATTATTTAACATTACAATTATCCTTATATTTTTTTGTTTTATCTTCTCTGATCGCAGAAATCACCATTCCCGCAAAGAGCATCATAAACCAGCTCATCTGTAAACTTTCCATTGTATTAAAGGTCACACCGCTGCCCAGCATAAGAATAGCAAGCATTATGGTGATATAGAAGCTTTTCCTGTCTTCACCTATATAAGCAGCTACAAACACCAGCACTATGAGTGCAATTCCTAGAACAAGCCCTGTAACTCCAAGTGTATAAAGAGCTTTAAGATACAGGCTCATAAGCGGCAAATGAGTATTAAAACTTATACCAAATAGAATTTCCAAAAGAGTTTCAGGATGTCTTATATCGTAAACAGCCTGCCACTGCGCATATCTTGACTCCATATTTGCAACATTCAAAGCTGTGTTCTTACCAAATATTGCCCAGGTTCCAGTGGTATCATTCGTTAAAAGAGGCGCATATATAAGCGCAACAGCCACCAACAAACCAACTATTAAAAGTCCCAGACCTGCCATGGCAATCTTCTTTTTCTTTAATGCTACTTCCAGAACGTACATCAGAAGTACCAACACAATAACAAAGAACAAAACTGTCTGGATGCCTGCATCTGAACAGATTATCATATACGGACACACCAGAAACATTGTCAAAGCCTTGAAAATAGAGTTTCTTGCAAACATGGCAATAAATATAAATGCCAGAATCATTGCATAAGCCATATCCGTATCGTAGAAATACAAATCGCCGTCAGCATTTCTGACCTGCAAAAGATGAACTCCATATCTGATAAGTCTATGAATAAAATTGATATAGATTATCAAATAAGATGCCAGCGATAAAGCATCGTCGCATTCCAAAATCCTGTCATAATACAGCCTTCCCAAAAAGTACAGTAAATACGCAGACATAACTTTGATATATGCCTGGTAGGCTGTAGCATCCTTGCAAAAACTTATAGTAGACAAAAGGGCAAGCGCAGCTACCACAACATCTGCTGCCCTGAACTCCTTTTTTACATCAGGGCGCACCAACAAAAACTGGTAACCAAGCATTGCAAGCACCAGCAAAACCATGGCAACGTCCAGCCACTTCCAGTAATAAAGCATATCTACAAATTGTTTTATAAAAAGAAAAATCGACAACAGTGTGTCCTCTCACGTTTTATGTATAGCTTATAGCTCCAAAATCTCTTCGGCATATTTTCCTATGGAAACATCTCTTGTAAGATGTTTATCCAGATAGTCTCTGCCTCTTTTACCCATATCCTTAAGAGACTCTCCATCTATAAACTGCTTAATGATAAGCCTTATGCTGTCATAATCACCCGGTTCAGCCACCAGTCCGCAATCAGCCTCTTCTACGATCAGTCTTGCTTCCGAACCCTTTTCCAGAATACCAAGGACAGGCTTACCTGCTGCCATTACACCATAAAGCTTACTTGGAACAGAAACTCCCTTGATTCCTTTGGCATTCACAACAAAGTGAACATCTCCCGCATTTAAGCTATACACAAGGTCTTCCTTGTTCTGATATGGTATGAATGTAATATTCTTGAGGTTTTTGTTCTTTTGATAATCTTTCATCTCTTCCAGAACACTTCCCTGTCCTACAAAAGCAAAGACTACATTACTATACTCTTCTTTATCAAATTCCGCTATTATTTTTTCTATTTCCAACAAATCGTAATATAATCCGATATTGCCCGAGTACATAATAACGAATTTACCGTCAAGACCATACTTTTTCTTGAAAGCTGTAACCTTCTCATTCCCCTCATCAAGTGGCACGATTTCTTTTTCATTTATCCAGTTATTGATATGAGCATAAACGGGCATTTTCTCAGGAAATCTTCCTTTAAGAGTTTCCACCATGTCTCTTCCAACAACTATCACCTTGTCTGCAAATCTGCAGCTCAACTTATCAAGCCACATCATTGTTCCCAGCACGAATTTATTCCTTGTAAAAGAAACTGCCATAACCTGTTCAGGATTGAAGTCTTGTATATTGTATACCATTTTGGCCTTTTTGATAATCTTTCCAAACACGCCAAGAAGCCCCCCTAAGATCGGAGGCTGCGAAATCGTGTACACATAATCCTGATGGCCCACTCTTGCCGTGGCAAAAATAGCACTTACAAAATATGAAAGAATGTTGATGATCCTGCTTGGAGCGAAGTTCTTCCTGAACTCCGGCACCCTTATTCTAAGCACATCCACGCCATTTATATTCTCGTAAAAATATTTGTGCTTTTTGTATTCCTTATCAATCTTGCCGGTATAGCTTGGGACAGTGCAGATAACTGTGGTGTGAAAAGTATCATTTAGCCCTTCTGCAAGCTCTGTCAGAATCTGACCTGTTGATGCCACATCAGGATAATAATAGTGGGCATAAATCAGAAGATCCTTCTTATCTCCCGGACGCTTACGCTTCCATCTGAATGCATCAGGGATGCACTTAATGAGAAACTGCAAATACGCAAAAGGTAATTGCGTTCCCATAGAAACTATTGATAGCTTTCCGTCTTTTTCAGTAATCTTATCTTCGTCTGTCCAGATAATCTTATTAAAACTATCACCAAGAGACTTCTTTAAATTCTCTCTCAATTTCTTTTCACGAACTGCTTCTGCTGTCTTAAATCCGCGTAGTCTCTGAATCCACGCTATTGGTTCATCAACAGGGATCAGCAAAAGCGCATTATCCAAGAATCTTCTTTTTGCCCTATCTCCCTGAGCTTTAATCAGGGCATCTGTTGACACCAATACTACATATTTCCCACCATCAGAATCTCTTTTTCCATCAAGCACTTGCGCTATCAGCTCTGTGGCATCATCTAAATTCGTAACAGCAACATCTGTTCCCAATATTCTGTTTGTAAAGCTTCTATTCATAGCTGACACGCCTGCCTTGTCTTCGTCTCGGAGCATTTCGTCTTCTTACTTTTCTTTTTCTTGGTAATTCTCTTGCTGCAATAAATACGCAAAAAAACGCACTGCTGGCAACATTAAGATGAGGTGCCTCTGATATTCCGATAAACGCAAGTGACAGAATAACCAAAAGAACTGCATAGTCCCTTTTTCTGTATGCTTTTACAGCCCCGTACAACAGGAATATCATGCATGGTACAAGTGCAAGCAATCCCCAGGAAATAAAAAGACTCATATATAAAGTCTCTCCGGGATTAATGTTATATGCACCGGCTATTCCCCATAATAAATTGAATTTAACATCCGTTGGTTCAAAATTTGACTGGGGAAGAGGAAAGTTTGATTCCTCAAGCGCCTTGTCAATCCAGTAAAGTCTGGCTACAAATGTAGTATCGACCTCTGTTCTCTTATATATATTGAAATATAAAGCACCAGCCGCCAAAATCAAAAAGTTGTAAATCGGTAATCCCATGAGGAATTTCAATAAAACATCATAGATGCTGCGAAGTGCTCTATTCTTTTTGCAAAGCTCATACAAAACTACCATCAGAGCAAAAAAGAAAATCATTGCTGTTGATGTAACTGAACCGGTGATGTGATATAAAATATAGGTTATCACGCAGGTAACAACAGAAAATATAATTCTATATTCTTTTATCAATAGAGATAATCCCAGCACCATCAAATAGAAATATAGCATAAATCCATTATGCTCAATATAGCCAAGGCTATACTTTATCTGTCCTCTTGTCTCCTGAGCATTGTTTGGTATTATTCCTACAAGTGCACACAGACATGATATCACCAGAAAGACTCCGATTGATATTACCATAGCCTTTAATATATTCTTGTATTTGGTGCCAAAAAACATTACAGTAGCAGCAATCAGACTAATATAGTCATCTGATGAATTCAATTTGATTATAGTAGAAATAACTATCAGTGCCAGACAAATACACGCATGAACCCTGTATGTGTCAAAGTAAATATAAATTTTGTACATAGCGATCGCTGTGCACAAAACAACAGATACATTCCAGGTCTTGGACCACCAATCCGGCCAGAGCACCCTATAATCAAATGATTTTACCATTGAATAAAATATCATAAAGCAATATAAGAAAATTGCTATTGTATCTATTTTATCTTTTATCCAATATTTCTTATTTTCCATTCTTTCTTGAATCTCCAATAAAATAAAAGAAATATCCGACCATTATTTCCAGTAACAACCACCTTCTACATCACCTGCTCCGCGTGGTGTTTCATTTTCGTCAGGATAAATCCATGAATCATTAATAGGAATCTTTTTATCGATAGGACTGTTTACCCATCTGCTGCCCTTGATTCCAAAGACGCACTGTGTCACACCGCCTAAGTGAATAGCCTTTTTACCTGACTTTTTGAGCTTTGCTGCCAATGGCATCCCATAAGCTCCACATCCGATGATAGCTACATCGAAATCTCTTTTCATAGCCTCATTGTACATATAATCCAAAGCATCAAACCATGAAGTAAAACCATATTCATTGTTATCACCTATGGTCTGCACTGCCTTTAACACATCCAGTTCAAATTCAGGTAATAAGCCATCCGGAAACACCTGCTGCCTTTTCTCGTACTGTTCCCTTATAGATTTTTCAAAAGGATGAATAACCAGTACTTTCTTGCCCTTAAGTGCGTGTGTCCACGGCTTTTTACTATACCATGGTTCAAGCCATCTAAGGGCCGTTATTGAAGCACCCTTCATTGTAGTCTTAAGATGATAGTCCTCCATCGGTCTGTTCCAGACACCAAGAAGATCTGTCTCTGCCGCACTTTCCAGCATTGTTTCTGCAAATCTCTGTTGATATTTGGTGTCTCTTGGAAAAAAACCTGCACCGGTATACAGTCTGTCCCACCATTCCTTAGTAACCTCTTCAAGTTCAGCAGAATCACCGCATATATTCTTTTCAAGATATGAATTCAAATTGATGAGCTCTGTGTTTCCAAATCTTGATACCATAAACGGCTTATCACCGTTTATAAGTTCACTTATCTTTCTATTTGACCAATCTGCATTATGCAAAAGCTTTCCACCATATACAAAAAGTTGAAAGTCCTTGCCAAAAAGAGGCTGCCATAAGTGTCTATTCAAAATTCTGTTAATAAAATAATCCCTCGCTTTGAATTTAAGCTTGTACAGTCTCCATAAAGCTTTATTGTCGTACATTTTTACTCCGCATCAGTTTTCTATCTTGCTCTGGTTTAGTAACATACCTTCAAATTCCTCATTATCAAGGACTCTTGCCTTCCTGTTACTTACCATATACTTAATATTACACTGTTTTACTGTAGTTAATCTATGTGCAATTATTATAAGTGTCTTTGTTCCTGATAGTGCATCGATTGATTCCATAACAGCCTTTTCAGTATCTCCATCAAGGGCAGAAGTAGCTTCATCAAGAACCAGAACCTCCGGGTCATTGTACAGC
>JAEEGL016291728.1_pt1 | contig 17384 bp, 18 predicted proteins | sample 9134231 | NCBI WGS metagenome assembly JAEEGL01 (sample SAMN16246548, study PRJNA631951) | gut metagenome | biome: gut microbiome; feature: rumen; material: fiber-attached | host: Bos | place: Iran: Karaj | collected 2018-10
CGCCAATGGCGCCGAAAGCACAATAGCACCTCTAGTTTTTTCTCATCTTGGGGCAAAAGTAATAAACATCAATAATTCACCTGATGGGAGAAATATTAATTATCGATGTGGTTCGACTCATGTCTATGGACTAAGGCTGTTGACGAAAAAAGTTGGAGCCGATCTTGGATTTGCTTTTGATGGCGACGGCGATAGGGTGGTTGCTGTAGACAAAAACGGACGTGTGTTTGATGGTGATTTAATATTATATATTTTAGCGAAAACAAACCTAAATGCGGGAGATTGTGTGGTTGGGACGATACTTACAAATACCGCCGTGGAGAATGCCTTATATAAACATGGAATCACATTACTAAGAGCCGACGTAGGAGATAAAAATGTGGAATCTGAGTTGAAAAAGAGCGGGGCTTTGCTAGGGGGAGAACAGTCAGGTCACATAATTATGCGTGATGTGTTGCCCACTGGGGATGGGCTGTTGACTGCTTTAAAAGTTACTGAGGTTTGTGTAAGACACAATAAATCGCTGTCTGACTTTGTTGATTTTAAACCTCTTTATCAAGCTCAAAAGAATGTGTATGTCAATCCAAGAGTTCTGCGAGTAGGTGAATTTAGATTTAACTTAAACAAATTAAAAAAATCATATTGTGAATGTAGATTTGTGGTTCGTGCTTCTGGCACAGAGAACTGTGTGCGAGTTATGGTTGAGAATGAGTCAAAATTAAAATCTAATTTTGTATGTAAGCTAATTGTAAATCTAATTGAAAAATATAGTAATGACACAATTTAGTTGTGTTTTTTTTATTGTTGCTGTATAATACTACTCGGGAGTTTATTATGAAGAGTAGTAGTATCAATGAAACACTTTATTTGGCTTTTGGAGTAAAAAAATACACGAAAGCCGATTACGATAAAATCAATCATTTCACACTTTCACAATATGATGTTGATGGAACAAATCTCGAATTAGATTTATCTGAATTAGATAATTTTGTCAATCTTGAAAGTGTGCACATCAAAGATTGCGCTCTTAATGATGAAAAGTTTAGTTATCTTAGGCGACTAAAAAAATTAAGTTTTGTTCGCTGTGATTTTTCTAAAGTGAGTGAAAAGTTTATTCCTAATGCGCTTGATGAGCTCTATTTATCTGATTGCTCTGGTTTATCTACGCAATTAAACAAACCAAAGGTGAAGTATTTTGAGATTCATAAGATGAAGCTGAATCCTAAATTTTGTCCAAAAGCGACTGAATTAAATGTGGCTGGGTGCGTATTAAAAAATTATGACTTTTTGCTTAGTCCTCCACTTAAAAAACTAACAATTTCGAATGAGCAGTATAATGCTCATAAGAAACTGTTTGACAATGCGCCATTTAAAGTTGATGTGATGGAATCTAATGGACAATTTATAGCGAAGACGATAGGAGGGAAGAAATGAGTGTAAGTAAGATTGAAAAAGAACCCAACACATATGAGGTTTCGGGAAGTTTGACAGATGATGATGTTAAATTCATTAACACTCTTCCTAACGGTTCAATTGTAAGAATGAAATACACTAATCAAGCCACTCCAGCAAGATTATCCAAGGTTATTAGTAATGTGAAATTTAGTGTCTATGGCTCAGTAAATTATGTCGATAAGCAAAAGTATCAAAAAGATTTTGAAAAGCATGTGAGAACTGAATATTATCCACGCGAATTAGCTGTCATTACTAACAGACTTAACAAAATGACACGAGAAGAAGTGATAGATCCAAATTGGTCAGATTTAAAAAAAGCCATGTATTGCGCTATAAGTCTTGCGCGAGAAATTGAGTACGAACATCTGGAAGGAAATTGGGAAAAAAAGATTCCGGGCACAAATAATGAAAAAGGCAATTTTGCTCAATCACTGCGCTGCGTGTATGATGATAAAGGAGTTTGTGCTGGATATGCTATGGCCTATGCTGAGATGTTACATAATTTGGGGCTAAAATGTGAATATCAAGAAAAGATTGGTAAACATGCATGGAACGTAATTACAATCAATGGAAAAAGAATACCAGTGGACATCACTTGGTTTGCCGCAGCTTTAAGAAACGAAACAATTAATTCAATTCCAAATCCAGATACAAGAGCAAGGGCAATTTTACAAAATTTTGGTGGAGTAAAACCTAGCGATTTTTACTCAAATCCTTCTCATGATGTTGTTGGCGATCCTGAAGAAAATACTGATTTTAGAACAATGGATTATTTTAACCTTTCCGATCCTGTGGTGTTAAACGATTTAAAAACCATATATAATGAGGTTCATCAAGCAACTAACTCTAAAACATTTAAAATGATGCCCAATGCGACTAATCCAGCTCTATTGATTGCTGAATATCCAGAAATTGCCACAGGTGGAGCATATAAAGCATATATGGTTTCGTATAATGGTCCAGATATAGTAAAAAATGGCAGAAAACTTGCCACAGGGGATCTGGTGCTAACATATGCGCCTAGTGATATCACTCTTACGACTTATGATCCTCAAAAAATCATTGATGCTATACTATCCGGCGAATTAAAAGGGTTTATTGGAAGAGAAAAACATGAAGCGCTATATCAAGACTACATTAGTAGAGCTGAGCCACAATCAATAAATTTTCGTCGTTCCATGGGAGGAAGTGTGGCTGTGTATAAAAATCAAGGTAGTGTTGTTAATGGAGTGCATGCATACGCAGGTCTACGTGTGGATAATTCAGTTCCTAATAATCCAGTGCTAAAATATAGCAAATTCTATTCTGAAAGAGACTTTATGCAAGCGCCTGAAAACTTACGAAATTCTATTGGCGATAATGTACTTAACGAAACTAGATTTGCCGCTGCTCAAGCAAATGGGGGATATATAGGAAATTTTCAAGATGCAGGTGGAGGCACAGCAATTTGGGGGTCAGATGCTAATTATGAATCAAAGGTGCAATCTAGTTCAATGCTTCCTTAATTTCCATATTTTACCAGTATTCAATTTGAATTTTTTAATGTAATTTGCACACAATAGAGATGCAAGCCGGTTTGCAATATTTGGAGGTGGAGAAGTGAATAAGTCTTCTTCAAATTCTAAATTAAGTGTAGCTTCTTGTGGTAGAGGGCGCTCATGTGGATGTGGTAGCGGATGCTCAAAAAAATCCAAATGCTCTATGGAAAGTGGTTCTGAATTGTGTGCACATAATCTTCGTGCATGTTCTAAAGCTAAAACCACGAAGCCCAAGAAGAAAGCTTAATTACCAAAAAGCTATCCCTATTCGGGATAGCTTTTTAATTAGACTAAAATAGAGGGGATTATACCTTATGCAAAACTAAAGTACGAAACAACCTTTTGGGCTATTGAGTTATCAACCACTTTATTAAAGTCTACGTTGTCTCTAAGTTCTCCAGCATTAGTAATAATTGCGCAGAGGCGTGAGTAATCTTCATTTGAAATCACTGGAGTGTTAGCAAAAGCATTGAGATTCTTATAATTTGTAATTGCTGATTTGATGTTTTCAAGGCTAGTGCTACTAAATTGAGGGAGTAGAGCATTAGCAACATCATTTAAGTCAGCTCTCATCAGGAATAAATATCCTCGATACACTGCTCTTAAAAATTTTTCAGCCTGTTCTGTGTGGCTTGCTAGGTAATCTTGGCTAGCGATAAATCCAGTGTAGGGGACTGCGCCACCTAAGCGTCCGATAGATTCTACGATATATCCTTTACCTGCATTTTGATATGCACTAGCGACAGGTTCAAACATAGTGCAGTAGTCTCCAATTCCAGATTCAAACACGGTGGCAACCATTCCAAAATCGTAGTCAAGATTTAGAGTGTAGTCAACTCCAGCAATTAAACCTTGTTGTTTTAAGGCATATTCAAGTGTCATCGCAGGCATTCCACCTCGACGACCTGCTATGATAGTTTTGCCTCGTAACGATTCAATAGAAAAATCTTCATCCATTTCTCTTCCGACAAGGAAAGATCCATCACAAGCGGTGAGAGCGCCAAACACTTTGGGAGAGGTGTTATTTCCACTCTGAAGAGCTGTGTAGACAGCAGTTTCTGGACCTGCTAACCCAATGTTTGCATTGCCCGAAACGAGCGCAGTCATCACATTGTTACTTCCATTTCCATTGACAAGCTCAATCTCTAAACCTTCATCTTGGAAATAATTGTTGCTCATTGCCACATATAATGGCGCATAGAAAATACTATGTGTGACTTCACTCAAAACTATTTTGTCGTTTGTTTTGTCTTCAGTTACATTTGTTGTGCCACATGCACACAAACAAAATGACATCATTAGTGTTGTTAATAGTAATGTTAATCTTTTCAATTTTATCTCCTTTTTTAAGATTTACTATAATATACTCAAATTGAAATATTTTTGTTAAAAAGTTTATTTTTTTATTTTGTTATGTTATACTAACATAAGGTAACGTGTATGAAGAAATTTATCAATACAGCCAATTTATTAACCCTGTTTAGATTGTGTTTAATACCTGTCTTTGTGTTTGTATTTCTTTTTATTGAAGATGAACAACACGTCTTTTCTTTAACTATATTTTTGCTTGCATGCTTTACTGATGTGTTGGATGGAGTTATTGCTCGAAAAACTAATTCAATAACCAACTATGGGGTAGTGATGGATCCTCTGGCGGATAAACTATTAAAAATAGCTGCTCTCGTTTGCTTTACATTAGTGGGCGTGTTGCCTCTTTGGCTTGCTATAACGCTTTCCACGATAGACATTTTAATGATTGCAGTTGGGGTATGGTTATATTGGAGAAATATCACAATTTCAAGTAATTACATAGGGAAAACTGGGACAGTGGTAATGAGTGTAGGATTTGTGATGTGCTTTTTTAGTGAATTCTTCCAAGGGTGGAATCTAATAGTTTTGTATGCTGGTTTGTTAATCATAATTCTGAGTGTGATTATATACACTATTTTAAATTGGAATAGAGTGATTAGCAGTTTTCAGCGAAAAAAATAATATTTTGTTAGTGTAATTTAAAATAAGAGTAAAATATGATTGACTTTTGATAATTTTTAAGATATACTAAAAAAAATGATTGAGGAAGTGGAATATGCAATTACCTTTACTTATTGCTGCTTTCAAATGGGAAGCATTTTTTGAGAAATTTGAGGAAGAGACTTTTTTGATTGGTTTTGTCCTTTGTGTGGTGGGAATTAGTTTGGTAGCTTTAGCAAAACGAATTTCATGTGCTTTGCGACACACTGATCACGCTGAAGAGGGCGATGGTATTGTGCTAACAGTAAAAATCATTGGTTCTATTATTATTTTAGCTGCTGCAGTTTTAATATTTATTCAGCCATTCTAGGCAAAAATGCCAAAATAAGTGGATATAATACTCTAATCGAGTATTATATCTTTTTTTTACCCATAGAATAACGTAATGGACATGTTAAAATAAGTTAGGGTGCCAATGGAAATCGTCTTAGAATATGTAATTTTGGATAATTTTTGCATAGATAGCATGTTGATGTGGGCAAGTGTAAAAATGTTAAAGCAACCCATTTTAAAATGGGGAATAGTATGCGTTGGAGTATTGGGTGCTGGATTTGCTTGCGTCGCGCCATTGATAAGATTAAGTGGAGTTTTAGCAATACTTTTAAAGATGATGATTGCTTTTGTCTTAAGTGTGATAGCTAATTTTTCATTCAGGCGAGCTTTTTCAAGATTCATAATGTTTGTGTTATTAACTTTTGGATTTGGCGGAGGATTAATAGGGATGTTTACTTTTTTAAATCTTCCCACCATAAGTGGGATAAACATTTTTTATAGTTCTAGTCTTCCAATGGGAGCAATATTATCGTGTGCTGTTGGCTTTGTTATTTTTATCATTAAATTTATAAAGAGAATTTCATTTCAACTGAAGAATAGGACGATAAATTTTATTTTAACAATTGACAATAAATCAAAACTTGTTTGTGGTTTTATCGACACAGGTAATTTACTACATTCGAAAGATGGATTACCAGTGATAGTTGCTGAAGAAAAACTATTATCATCATGGTTAACAAGTGAAGAGCGTATGGCACTATTTTTAGGAAAATACGATCAACCTAAGCTACATAATGTAAATAAAATTAATGTGAATAGTTTAGGAAAAAACTACGAAATGGTTACTTTTGATGCATTAGCCAAAATCGGAAAAGCTAAAAAACACGTGGCTATCGGGATAACATATCAAAAAATGAAAAGTTTTGATGTAGTGCTAGGAAGTGAGTTATTGGAGGGGTAAATGTTTGGATTTATTAAAAAGATTTTACAAAAACTAATAGGGAAAGGCTCTATAGACACACAAATGCTTCTATACTTGTGCAACAATGAAGCTCTGCCAACACCTATGAATGCGGAGGAAGAAAAGGAATGTGTGACTAGGATGCTAAATGGTGATCAAGATGCCAAAGCTGAACTAATTGAAAAAAATTTAAGATTGGTGGTTTACATTGCAAAAAAATTCGATAGCACAGGGTTAGAACTTGAAGATTTAATTTCAGTTGGGTCAATTGGATTAATTAAAGCTGTTAACACATTTAACAATGAAAAACAGATAAAATTAGCCACATATGCTTCACGTTGTATCGAAAACGAAATATTAATGCACTTAAGGAAGGTAGGCAAGCAAAAAAATGAGACTTCGTTAGATAGTCCGCTTTCATTTGATGCCGATGGAAACGAATTGCTCCTTTGTGATGTGATAGGAATAGATGCTGATGAAGTGTATAAAGGGATGGAAGCCGAAGTTGAACGCGATTGGGTGCATAAGGCGTTGAATAAATTGAATAAGCGCGAACAACAAATTGTGTGTATGAGATTTGGTTTAAATGGCGAGGAAGTGCAAACTCAAAAACAAGTTGCAGATGCATTAAAAATTTCCCAAAGCTATATTAGCCGAATCGAAAAGAAAATATTGAGCAAAATGAAAAAAGATATTTCTAATTTCAATTAATTTGAATAAAAACAATATCTAATGCCCACACTACTATGTATATAACGGGAGTAATAATGGTTAATAGAGTAGTGATCTGTGGTGTGGACACATCAGTATTGCCCAAATTTAGTGCAGATGAGTTAGCAAGTCTTATGCAAAGGCTCAAAGTGGGGGATAAGGAAGCTAAGTCAGAATTTATTTTTGGCAACATGAGGTTGGTTTTAAGCGTTGTGCAACGTTTTGTGAACAGGAAAGAAAATCTAGATGACTTATTCCAAGTTGGATGTGTGGGATTAATCAAAGCAATCGATAATTTTGATGTAAATTTAAATGTAAAATTTAGTACGTATGCAGTTCCTATGATAATTGGTGAAATTCGTAGATTCTTGCGTGATAACAGTGCGATAAGAGTGTCTCGCTCACTGCGTGATATTGCTTACCAAGCGTTGGTAGCGCGGGAAAAACTAGAGACAAAACTAAATCGTGAACCTAAAATTGAAGAAATAGCTGAAGAGTTAAAAATACCAGTAAAACAGGTTGGTTTTGCTATGGATGCAATTATGGAACCACTTTCTCTTTCCGAACCACTCTATTCCGATGAACCAGAAGCAACCGAACTTGGAGATAGTATCGCAGATATCTATAATTGCGATGATAAATGGCTGGATAATGTTTCACTAAAAGATGCGATTAAAGGCCTTAATGAACGAGAGCGCCAAATAATTATTCTCCGCTACTACATGGGAAAAACTCAAGTGGAGGTAAGTGAGGAGGTGGGAATAAGTCAGGCGCAAGTTAGTCGTTTAGAAAAAAATGCACTAAAATATGTGAAAAAATTCTTTTCATAATATGTCAGTTAAAGGTTAAATTTTGCTGGTATATTACAAAAAAATGCAGGATAACTGCATATTTTTGTGTTTTATGGAAAATTTGTAATATAATAATCAAAAGTAATAAATCATTGCATATACTAATTTGGGTGTTCTATGGAAATAAGTTTTAGCGAACTAAGAGAAAAGACAGTGGTAAATTTAGTCGATGGCAAACGGATGGGGCACATTATTGACGTTGTTATTGAACAAAACAGCGCAAAAATTTTAGGGGTGGTGGTACCAGGTGTTAAAACAACAATTTTTCGAACGCGCGAAGATATATTTATTCCGTATCGATGCATAGTAAAAATTGGTTTAGACACAATATTAGTAGAGCTTAATCCTATTGCAGGGGAGGTGAAGTCATCTAACCTTTTGAATGAATCAAAATCGATAGTAGTGGATGAAAAATAAATCAGCTTTGCTTATGCAAAACTGATTATTTTTATTTTAATTCACGAGCTTGAAGTAAAGAGTAACTTAGGATCAGACAAATTAGCATTGTAGCAGACACTGATGCTAGACTGACATAGAAATTACTATTTAGATACATATGACTCTCAAGCAAAGATAAGAATACATTTTCATTGCCAACAAGCAGACCACTACCGAAGTATTTAAACATATCAATTCCAGCCAATGGGGTATAGGCGAATATTATTGAATTGTTTAAAAACAATGGGGCAGTGATAGTTAACACAAGTAACACGACCGAAATTGTACCTGAAATCCATTGATGTCTAAATATAATTGAAATCGTGGTGGCAATCAAAATGAAGAAGAAAATTTTTATTGTTTCTAATCCGAAGAAAATAGCCAAAAGTGCAAATGGTGATACTTCAAAAGCTGAGCCGCCATTGAAAACTGCTAGAATTGTGGTTGATTCCACTCCATAGGTAATTGCTCCAACAATGAACAGAATTAGTGTTGACACTAACATAAATGCCAAACAAATGAGTAGGGTGGAGAGCATTTTTGCAGTGAGGACTTTGTGCCGTTTTGCGGAGTGAGTTAATAATACTTTAAACGAACCATCGCTAAACTCACCTGAAAATTGACGAGTGATTAGAACGACCGAAAATAGTAGGAGAATGATTCCACAAATACTTAATCCATAATACATTAAATCAAATACGTTTTCCTCACTTGATAATAAACCAGCCTTGAATGGAGTGGCATAATTTAATTCTGTTTTATTATTTTCAAGTAAATACTCATTTTTGGTAATAGACTCACGCAAACTATAGATTGTTTTATCATTATATCCCTTATACTTGCGGATAGTGGCATCGCTTAGATTTAACACATTATCATATAGAATTGTGTTTTCGACAAGAGATGTATATTGTTTCGTTACATAAAAGTAGTTTAACAGAGTATTTCTATAAGTTTGAATCCCCACATTTTTGTTCGTTTTTTGTGTTTCACTTGTAGAAAGGAGGGTTTCTTGATATGTTTTAGCTTTAGAATAGAGGCTATTTAAGTTTTCTAAACTTTCAGCTGAAATTGTTATGTTAGTCATATCCTTGATTGTGTAGTTTTTTAAGTTATCTAAGGCATTAGAGTTATTTATTTTCTTTGCAATATCTTGGTAGGTAGATAGTTCATTAGGAGCTTTCGATGATAACACAAAAATTTCTACACATTGCTCAAGATCCTTAATTAAATTCTTATAATTATTCTCAGTGATTAGAATGGAGATATCATCACTTTTTACTGCATCATTTATTTCACTTTTTGCAGAATTTAATTTTAGAATTATGGCATCACTGTAATTTTTTAAGTCATTTATTGAACTAGAATTCAATGCTGGGGTGAATCTATTTTTATAAATCCACAAAGCACCACCTTCGTTATCTAAAGTTGAATTTTCCCCAACTAGAGCTTTTATGTTAGCTAAAGTAGATTCATTTTTATTGTTTAAAGTAGCCACTTTACTGTGGGCTTCTTCTAATTGTGTGTCAGCTTTAGTTTTATTCATGCTATCTTGACTAAGGAAGTTTGAATAAATATCATCTTTTGTCTGACCATTTAAATGAAAGGCGACAACTTTGTCATTTTGTGATTTAAATGTAAAACAAGAAACAATTAGGGCAACGACTAGTAGGGCAATGCACACATAGGTAAGGGGGTAACGAAATGTTTTATACATTTCACCCGAAAGTGTTTTAAAAAATTTACTCATCAGCGTTTACCTCCTTTTGTGTTTCTGCGTTTTGCTTCATTAATTACATCAAGATAAATTTCTTCCAAAGTTTTAGACACAACTTGCGTACCAAAAATTGTAATCCCATGTTTTTTTAGTTCCGACATAACAGAATCAGCTTTCAATTTACCTACAGGAAGTACAATTGAATTTCCTGCAAGTTCTGCATTGATGTGAAATTCTTGATAAATAATTTTACCAGCGTAGTTGGGGTAGTCGACATGAATGCGCACACTTTGAGCTTGACTGCCTTGACGTTTAATCTCATCGAGACTTCTAAGTTCCAGGATACTACCATCATTGAATATTGCCACTGTGTCACAAATACTTTCCACATCTTTTGAATTGTTACTACACAAGAATATGGCCATATTATTTTGCCTAGAAATGCTTCGTAGAATCTGGCGAAAATCAATAATGTCATTGACATCTAAGCCCATTGTTGGCTCATCTAGCACTAATAAATTAGGTTCATTTAGTAGAGCTTGTGCTAAATTGATTCGTTGCAAAGCTCCACTAGAGTAGGAACTAACTTTTTTATCAATTTTGTTGTTTAACCCAACTAAGTCAACAATATGATTAATGTCTTCAGAAGTAATCTTTTTATTGCTTAGCTTTGCATAATATTTTAAATTTTGTCTGCCAGTCATATAGGGGTTTAACTTACAATTCTCAATTACCACGCCGACATTATTTAATGCTTTTTCCACATTTTTTTTCACATTAAAGCCATTGATTTTCACAGTTCCTGAAGTTTGAGAACATAGCCCACAAATAACACGAATTAAGGTAGATTTACCTGAACCATTTGGACCAATAAGTCCGAAAATTTCTCCTTCATATATTTCAAAACTAACATTTTTTAAGACAGCTCTAGAGCCATAATACTTATTAATTGAGCTCACAGTTAAAACTTTGTTACTCAAAATAAATAACCTCCTTTTCTTTTGCCCGATTTATCTTAAAAATTATAGCATATTAAATTTTAAATGTAAAGGTTATTGTTTGACTTTATAGAAAATTTTTGCTATACTACAATCAATTGAATAAAAATAGGTGAGGCCATTATGGACAATAAATCAACTTATATTCAAACTAAATACAGAAAGCACAAAGAAATCACTTTTTCATCGGTAACGTTATTGTTAACCTGTTTATTTTTAGGCGGAATGGACGTTTGGTGCTACTTAGGGTTACTCACTCAGTCTGGCTGGATTCTCGTAATAAGCGCTGTTGCTACCTTAATATTAATGGTTTTGAGTCTGGTATTTTTCTTTACTATAAATAATGCTTGGCTTAAAACTGTTTTTGTAATATTGATTCTTGCCGCAATATTCACATGGGGATATTTCCTCATTGTCCAGTTTGGGATATTAGAATATCTAACCGATATTGAAAAGATGCAACAAGCTTTACGCGATGTAGGGTGGTGGAAATATTTATTATTTTTCATATTACAATTCTTGCAAGTTACATTCATTCCACTTCCTGCAATGGCAACTACAATCGCAGGAACCTTAATGTTTGGACCAGAAATGGCAACTTTGCTGAGTTTCTTCGGAATCATGCTTGGGTCAATTGTTGCTTTTATCATCGGTGATAAGTGTGGTGAAAAGGTTGTGGCTTGGATTGTCGGGGAAAAGCAGATGAGAAAGTATTCCGAACTGCTTTATGATAGGGGAAAATATATGTTTTTCCTTATGATGTTATTCCCTTTGTTCCCTGATGACATTCTTTGTCTTGTAGCTGGAATGACTACAATGTCTTATAGATTTTTCCTAACCACTATAATTCTAACTCGTCCACTGGGAATTATTATGACATGTTACCTAGGATCTGGAGAAATTATTCCATTCACTGGTTGGGGATTAGCTGTTTGGGGCGCTATAGTTTTGTTCATGATATTCGCTTTTTGGTTTACATATCACTTTAAGGATAAAATCGAGCAAGTTATTAACAAGATTAGCCTGTTCTTTACAAAGAAATTTGGCAGTCCTCGAGAAAAAGTGTTTATTTATCTGAATATAAAACCTTCAATAAAATTACTTCCTCCGCCAAGTGATGATAATATTAACAAAAAATCTAAAAAATAAAAATGTCACTATATATACTAAAATTAATAGTATAGTGACATTTTTTTGATGTATAGTGCATATTTTATGCCCTAAATAACTTAATTAGGTGCATAAGTAAGGCAAGTAACCATGAGAAAATAATATCCACAGCGATTATCGCAGGTAGTAGCCAAGCGATAAAATAATTAGTTTCAAAAAATTCAGTCATTCCAAAGCAAAAGCACATTCCTATCGAGAAAGCAACAAGCAAAATTGCAAAAACTGTGCGTAAACCAAGATTTTGCCACAAATGCAGATTATCAACGGAAATTTTCTTATTTATATCCTTTGCTGATATGACACAGTTAAGTAATAGATAAACTAATCCTAAACTGCCACAAATAATGTAGAAATAATCGTGAATCGGGGCATACATGTTTCTATCTTGGCAAGTCTGATAGCATAAAACAAGTTCAAAACACAGTAGAATTGAGAGTAACACTGCTTTAAAAATATTAAATTGACTAGTAAGAACAAATTTTTTTGTATTAATTCTTGAAAACGACTTTTTGTTGTATGGGCGAATACGCACATCATCTTGTTTGATATGAGAGTATCCAACATCTTTGGAAACAAGTTTTTCGAGTGGATTTAAAGTCCGTTTGCTAGGGAGTTTGCCTTCTGAGTTGTATTTTAGAGCCAATTCTTCTAATGCATTTTTCTCTTTTGATACTAGTTTTGATTCAATTTCTTTATTTTTTACTCCGAAAGTAGGAGATGCAGGCACTTGAGATGAAGCTTTAGTTTGTTTTTTACTAAAAATTTCAGCAACTTGTTTAGTGTATTTAGTGTGACGCGATTTTTGTGGCTCAGGCTCAACTGCAGGTGAGGGGGGAGCTTTGTTGATAGCAGGCATAGAACTTATGCTGGATTCAATAATTTTTGTCCTGTTTTCTTCAAAATCATCAAAGCTGTCAGCTTCCAAATCGCCTAGAATGTCTTTATAATCTATGTCATCAAACTTCTTTTCTTCCAAAGTTTCTTTAAAAGTGCTGTCATTGGGTATCACTTTTTCATTTTGGACAAAATTAGGATAAACTACTTCATTATTTACAGGAACTATGGGAGAATCTGAGTCATTTTCGATGGGATTGTCCTCATTAAAAGTAAAACTATCCGGAATCTCCGGTTCTGGGTCTTGCTCTACTTTGGGCTCTATGTCGTCATTTTCCTCTTCATAAGGATTAAAATTGGCAATTTCAGCACTTGAACCTTGATCAAAATCAAAAGCATTTGTTTCATCTGATTTATTTGATAAAATATTACTAAAAATATTATCATTTTCATCATTTTGTTGTGAGGGAGATAATTCATCCTCAATATCAAATGGGGGAGTGTCATCATTTTCAGTGGTTATATTATCTTTATCAATTTCATTTTGCTCTTGCATGGAAAAGTCTTCATTTCGATTTTTTTGAAATTCTTCCATGTTAGATTCAAGTTTTAGCTCATCTTCGCCCATAGGGGTTATTTTATAGTAATGTCTGCGTCCACCCTCAACGCCATCTTCCCAATATGATTCTACAAAACCTTTTTCTTCTAATCTACGTAGTGCACTATATAAACTAGGCTGTTTTATTTCGTTATCTTGTGATATTTCACTTATTCTTTTAATGATATCAAGTCCGTAGTGTTCTCCTTCATTTAACACTCGTAAGATTAAAGTGTTGATATTGTCAGCCATAAATCCTCCTAAATCACCTTTAGTTTATATTTTTTTGTGCTAATTGTCAAACAAAATAGGCAATAATCAACAAATTACTCAAAATATTTGTGTTTTTCTATGTAGTATGCTAAAATAATCTAAAGAGGAAATATGATAAAAATAGATAAACTTTCGTATTCACATAGACGAACGATTCAACTTCAAATAAATCAAGCAGGGGAGTTAGTAGTACGTGCACCATTACGCTGCCCAATGAAAACAATTGAGCAATTTATTGCTCAAAAAGAAGATTGGATTGTGGCAACACAGGCTAAAATTCTCATTCGACAAGAAAAGAATACTCCAATTTACGACAATTTCCAATTACTACTTTTTGGTAAAGCATATAACATTGTCTTAGTTGATGATAAAAAAATAGAATTCAACGGAGACATTTGCCGTTTCCCTAGAACTTATTGTAATAACTTTAATCATTATGTCATGCTTCACTACAAAAAATTAGCCAAAAGATTTATGCCTAATAGGGTGGAGTTCTATTCAAATATTATGGGGAAATCTCCTCTAAAGCTTCGTTTCTCCAACACGAAGACAAGTTGGGGGTCATGCAATGGGCGACAAGAGGTCGCTTTAAACTGGCGATTGATGATGGTGGATGAGTTATTGATCGACTACGTAATTGTTCATGAGTTGTCACATTTATTTCAAATGAATCACTCTTCAAAATTTTGGAGCGTTGTAGAGAGCGTGTTACCAAATTATAAAACGCTGCGTAATAATTTAAAAAAGAACGATTATTTGTTAAGTTTATATAGAAATTAGGGTAGAATACTCAGTTTTGCACGTCTTTAAACTATTAGCAAAAAAGACGCCAACTTTTTTGCTTTGCTAATTAAGAGAAAATGGGAAAATACTGTTAAATTAGCTTGACTTTTAAAATCAAATGTGATACAAATAAAATGTAATACAAAAAGGAAAATACGAAATGGCACCGATAATAGTAATTATATTAATAATATGCGCAATAGTAACTACTATTAATGTCAATAAAATGAGAAAAAACAATGAAGAAAGAAAGGAAAACGAAAACAATCATACTAAGAATAACCCCCAAGATGAAACTCAATCTAGCTCAAAAAGCGAAAACGAAAAAAACAACGATATCTAATATAATCAGGGAACAGATTATTAGTAATCTTTAAACTATGCGCAAAAGAATAGTTTTACGCATAGTTATGGTAAAATAAGGCATAATATAAGCTAGTTTGGTGAATTCATACATAATTCTATATCTATACAATAATTAATGAAATCTGGCGATATTCAGACGCGATGAGAGCGACGATTATTTTTTATGTGGATAATCCTTCATATATATTATAATGTATTATGAAATTACTTGATAATTGTATACATATACGGACAATACATCATCTATCTATATAAATAATGAATTAAAAATTGCTGTGAGATTATAAAATAATCAAGTTCACCACTCACCTACCAATTCGATTTAATACTATGCATTTTTGCATAGTAATTTTGCGCATAGTTTACAATTTTATTTTACAATTAAAAATTTATGTGGTATAATGGACTGACTTAAAAAGAGGTGTGATAATGAGTGAAAAGTATTATACAGAACGAAATGATAACGTAACATCGCGTTTGCGTGATATCAAACAAGAGCTTCCCTATTTCTGTAGTGAATTCTTCGTAGGAGTGGAAAATCAAACTACACCACTGACTAGATTGAACTATGCTTATGACCTGAGGGTATTCTTTCATTTTTTGTGTGAAAAAATACCAGAATTTCATCACAGACATCCCAAGCAAATCTCTCTTATGGATGTAAATACGATTACGCCCACTGATATCGAGCAGTTTATGGAGTATCTTTCATTGTATGAGTTTAATGGTAAAACCTACCGAAATAACGAGAAAGCTAAATCTAGAAAATTGTCCACGCTCCGTTCATTTTTTAGCTACTACTTTAAAAAAGAGAAACTACAACGTAATGTGACAGATATGGTTGATTTGCCTAAACTGCACGAAAAAGAAATAGTGAGATTAGAAGTAAACGAAGTAACAGAGCTCTTGGATATGGCTGAAACCGGTTACGCACTCTCCCCCACTCAACAAGCTTTTCATAGGCACACAAATTCGCGTGACTATGCAATTTTAGCCCTGATGCTGGGTACAGGAATACGTGTGAGTGAATGCGTAGGGCTCGATGTGGATGATATAGATTTCGAAATAAACGGATTTAGAGTCGTGCGTAAAGGCGGATCTCAAACTGTGCTTTATTTTTCCAATGAAGTTGCCCAAGCACTAAAAAATTATATGCAAGATAGATCTCAAATCGAAGATTTACCTCCCACAGAGCGGGCTTTATTCCTCTCATTACAGAAAAAACGAATTTCAACGCGCGCTGTACAAAATCTGGTGAAAAAATACAGTAGCTTAGTGACTCCTCTCAAAAAAATCAGCCCTCACAAATTGCGTAGCACCTATGGCACAAACCTGTATCACGAAACGCAAGATATCTATGTAGTGGCTGATGTCCTTGGGCATAAAGATATAAATACAACTAAAAAACACTATGCAGCGATGAGTGAAGATATACGTAGAGAAGCAGCAAAAAAAGTAAAATTACGAAAAGAATAAAAGAGCTTAATTGCTCTTTTTATATTTTGAGAAACGTTTTAGTAAATGATTGACTAATTCATCACGGTCGGACATCATCCACATAATAGAACCATTATTTCTAAACCAAGTAGTTTGACGTTTCGCATAATTGCGAGTATTTTTCTTGATTAGGTTTATAGCTTCAGGTAGAGATAGCTCTCCATCTAGGTATTGCCAAATCTCCTTATAGCCGATTGCTTGCATGCATTGCTGCTCCTTACTTAGCCCTAGATTACGTAAAGCCCTAACCTCATCTACTAACCCATTTTCTATCATTTTGTCCACTCTTAGATTGATTCGACGATAAATTTTTTGCCGTTCGTCATTATAAAAGATGTATTCATAGTCATATTCACTTTTTTTCTTTGTAGTATTAAAATCATAGCCAAATAACAAACTATCTATATATAATCCCGTACCGCCCACGATACAAGGGAGCTTCCCTCTTCTGCTAATCTCTTCGATTGCGGCTTTTGCTCGTGTCACAAAATCAAAGGCATTGAAAGAATCGAACAAACTTACTATACCCACCAAGTGGTGCTTACATTTTTGCAGGTCAGCTAGGCTTGGTTTGGATGTCGCTATCTCTAGGCCTTTATAAACCTGCACAGAATCTGCGGATACTATCTCCATATTCAATTTCTCACTGAGACTAAGAGCAAAATCAGACTTTCCTACAGCAGTACAACCTGCTATTACTAGTAAATCTTGCATTATACTATCCTTTTAAACCACTTATCTATTTCTTTGTGTGAAAATTTCATCACAAATGGTCGTCCATGCGGACATTGTTTGGTCACATTTCCTTGACTAATGCCCTTGATTAAATATTCTAGCTCATTATTTGATAAATCATCTCCACCTTTTACAGCGTGCTTGCAAGCTGTTTC
>JAEEGL011341030.1_pt1 | contig 17383 bp, 14 predicted proteins | sample 9134231 | NCBI WGS metagenome assembly JAEEGL01 (sample SAMN16246548, study PRJNA631951) | gut metagenome | biome: gut microbiome; feature: rumen; material: fiber-attached | host: Bos | place: Iran: Karaj | collected 2018-10
TTGTGTGCATGAAACATAATCTAACTTCTTTTATTTTGTCGTCAAAAGCAAGATTTTCCCATTTTAGATTTATTAATTCGCCATATCTTGCACCGGTAGATAATGCCAAAACCACAAGCATATAAATTTGGGGATTGCTACATTGTAAACATGCCTGTAATAGTCTTGATTGTTCATCTTGGTCTAAATATCTTGTCCTGCCTCTTGTTTCTTTATTCTTTGACACTTTGAGCATAGGATTTTCTTCTATCCATTCCCATTCCTTATATGCTTTTGATAAAACAATAGATAAACTTGCCATATAACGATTTACAGTTGCACCAGACCGTAACATATGGCTTTTAGTTGCTTTGGGGCTTGGCTCTTTTGCCAATACATCTTTATATTTTGATATAAGGCTCGGTGTGATTTCTGATAGTAAATATGCTCCGATTTTTTCTTTCCACCATAATAAGTGCATTTCATATTTTCTGTGGTCTGATTTTCTTTTCGGTAATTCAAATTCTATATAGCGGTCTATAAGTTCTGCTAATGTGTGTTTTTTAGCCTCTACGTCCTTAATATGCTTTCCCTTTTTCATAGCTGTTTCTTTTTCGTTTGCCCAAATTTTTGCATCTGTCAGACGGTCAAATGTAGCACTCATAGTTGGATAGCCTTTTACTCTTATAAGTGCCGTATAAGTTGATTTACCATTTTTCTTTTCTCGTTTTTGAATCCAAGCCATCTTTTTTCTTCCCTTATATTTTTTGTTGCAATTTTGTTGCAGTAAATTCCAAAAAACATCAAAATTTTACAATAAAATTATAAAACACAAATGGCTGAAATTCAAGTCATGACTTGTTAATAGTTGTTAAGATTTTTTGAAAAATTTTTAACAACATGCGACTCATAATCCTTTGGTCGTGGGTTCGAATCCCTCCGGGCCCAATTTTTTATGCGAAAATCCAAAATGGAATGCTGCGCCTCGCATTAAACGGCAACGCTCACAGCAACATCGAAAACTCAACGTTTACGCTGATTGCTGTTCGTCTCTCGCTACGCTCGTGCCTCTGCTCGGCTTGCTCCGGGCCCAATTTTTGTGCTAGAATTTAATTAAATAAAGGAGTGCATTATGGTAAAAGATTGTTTACATTGTATAAATTTTAGGAAAGTTGTAATAATCGGCTGCGGATTTGTCGGTTCTGCTTCGGCATTTAGTATTATGCAAAGCGGTCTGTTTTCAGAAATGGTGCTGATTGATTCAGACAAAGACAAGGCCGAGGGTGAAGCTTTAGATATTAGCCACGGGGTCGCCTTCTCAAAACCTATGCAGATATATGCGGGCGATTATTCCGATATAAAAAATGCCTCGGTTGTTATTATAACTGCCGGAGCAAATCAAAAACCGGGCGAAACAAGATTAGATTTGGTTAAGAAAAATATCTCAATATATAAATCCATAATTCCGGCAATCAAAGAACAAGATTTTAAGGGAATTTTGTTGATAGTTTCAAACCCTGTTGATATATTGACAACGGTTGCAATAAAACTTAGCGGTCTGCCAGAAAACAGGGTAATAGGTTCGGGTACGGTTTTAGATACCGCAAGGTTAAAATACGAAATCGGAAAACATCTGAACGTGGATTCGCGAAGTGTTCACGCATTTATTATAGGAGAGCACGGAGACAGTGAAATTGCGGCCTTCAGCAGCGCAAATGTTTCAGGTATTCCGTTAAACGATTTTTGTGAAATGAGAGGGCATTTTAACCATAAAGCAGCATCAGATGAAATTGCAAATCGGGTAAAAAACAGCGCTTATGAAATAATTTCAAAAAAGAAAGCAACTTACTACGGAATTGCATCCTCTGTAAGAAGAATTTGCGAGGCATTGGTTAGGGATGAAAAATCAATTCTGCCGATTTCATCAATGATGCACGGTGAATTTGGGATTGAGGGTATTGCACTCAGTATGCCCGCAATTATCGGACGTGACGGTGTTGAAACACATGTTCCGATAAAATTGAACGAGGAGGAAACTTTAAAACTCCAAAATTCTGCAAAAATTTTAAGTGATATTTTGGAGCAAAATGAAATATAAAAAATTAAAAGGGCGGCTGATGTGTCAGCCGCCCTCCTTTAGCGTTAAGTATGTGGTTACTTAATGGTAATTTTTTTGATTTTTTCTTCTTCGCTTTCGAGTTTCGGAGCGTGAATATGTAAGATGCCGTGTTCTAATTTGGCATCAATTTTGTCGGTATCAACTTCTTGCGGTAAGTATACCGATCTTGAAAATTCGCCGTAATTAAATTCGGATTTTTTATAAGAGTCATCGCCTTCTTCTTTTTCTTCAACTTTTTTTGCTTTAATAGTCAAATAGTGGTTGCAAAAGTCGATGTCCAAATCCTCTTTTTTTACCCCCGGTAATTCTGCCTTTACTTCATAAGAATCTTTTTTGTCTTTCAATTCAAGAGGCATTGATAAGGATGAAGATGTATCTTCCGGATACATGTCGTCGAAATGTCTGTTTAAAATTGAACTGATTTCATCGTTTACGGATTTAATAAAATTGTCCGGTGTTTGTCTAACTAAAAATCTCATAATCTTTCTCCTTTCAATTTTCTTATTTATCAACTACACTTATATTATTTACCCATTTATTGACAAAACCTGTTTTTTTAACTAAAATTTAACAATTAACGGAGAGTCAGGGAGGGCTTTATGCAGGAGATTTTAGTCGGCAGAAAGTATCGCCATTACAAAGGGAATTTGTATGAAATAATTGCTTTGGCAAAGCATTCGGAAACTTTGGAAGATATGATAATCTATCGTGCTGTCGCAGACGGCAAAACCTGGGCTCGTCCGTATAAGATGTGGAACGAAGTTGTGGACGATAAAGGCACATTGAGATTTACTATGGAAAAATAATACATTTACCACAATAAAAAAGCAGACACGTGGTCTGCAATTAAATGGGATTATTTTTGTGGAAAAGTTACGATAATTCTTCTATTGTTTTATTCTTAGCTGCATTTATTAATGCTTTTATCTGTTCAATATTATTTTCTAAACCTTTGATTTCTTGCAGAATAGGAGTTTCGTTTCCTGTGTACATGGGCTGAACCTGCATTACTTCTGCATCTGTATCTTCGTGTAGAGGGATAGTCTTTTCGTCATCACCGTTTGGAATAAGTATGTTTTGATTATAAACATCTGCACCGTACACAACTGCTTCAAGATCAAGTGAGAAGAAGTAATTAAGGTCTAGTCTGAGTACGTCTGCATCATCCCATGGGTTAACAAGTTCTATATAAGTGCTTGTCATATTCTTTAGGGAGTAAGCGTGTTTTTCTATAATACTGAGTTTGGAGTTTTGGGTCTGAATTCCGACCTCGATATTGCTAATTTGTCCCGCTTGATATTTAGTCCATAAGTCAGTCAGTTTTTGCTGATAATTATCTTTTCTCGCCTGCGCTTGTGCTGTGCTATCACCATCTTGTTTTATATTTGATAAAAAGGTCATATCTTCATTGCCGAGCAGGTAATTTGCAAGTGTATTGTAGTAGGCATTTGAAACAGAACTCTTGCCGCGGTCTCTGTTTGCTGAGATAAGTTTTTCCATAGCCATATCAATTAGAATTGTGTCTAAATCACCGTATGCGCCCTTGTATTTATTAATTTCGGATTGAGTAATTGTCGCGGTTTTATTTGTGCCCGGATAATTTTTAAATATAACTTTATAACTTGTTCCGGATTGTGATATGTCTACATAATTAGACAGATTGCCGTAATTTTTATTTCCACAAATACCGTTAATAAAGGCATATAGTCTGCAATTAGGTGCTGTCCCCTGCATAGCCCAGCCCTCATAGCCGTCACTAATATTGTTTGTTGTGAAAAATTCCAGTTTTTCTTCGGCATTACTTATGTTTGAATTGTTCAGGTAAAGAACTTTATCTTGTCCGTCGCCGGTATCAACAACGGAAGCGATGTCGTTTAATACAATGTAATCGTTGCCTGAACCTGTATTTATTTTGTTATTACGGGTTGAGTTGCAATATACCGTTTGATTAAATTCGTTTCCAACCTGTAATCCTGCTGCGTTCGGATTGCTGCCTGCGCTATAGTAGCCCAGACTGTCTTTTACGAACGCTACTCTTACAATGTCGTCGCCATCATCGGTATAAATTTCGCAATTGTTACCCAAAAGGATTATGTCATCTTTTTGGTTTTTATTTGCAACCATTTTAATATTGTCACCGGTTACAACAAGTCTGCCGTTTGCAAGAAATTCAAATTTTGCAGTGGTAGATGAGCCGGTAGATGTTAATGTATATTGATAATTTGCACCGCCAAACGGGTTAACTAAAGTTAAAACTTTTTCCTCGCTGGTCAAAGTCACTGTTTCTGTTTGTGCATCACCACGTGACAGTTTTAAACCTTCATCAATCGGTTTTTGATCTTCTTCTGCCGGACCTGTGCCGTCAGTGCCGTCTTCGCCGATTTCCGGGTTTTCCGGAATAGGTGCTTCCGGCTCTGTAATTGCCGGCTTTTCTCCTGTTATTATCCATAAAATAAGTTTTTTCAGCTTATCAAGTAAGGTTTCTCCGATTGTTTTGTAAATTCCGACATCGGAAATCTTTGTGCCCTGTCCCTGTGCTTTAATCCCTTCTTCAACATCTTCGTCTGATAATTCACCCAGTGCATCGACTTCTTTTCCGTCAAGAGTGGCGGTATCTCCGCTCACAACATTATATTGCGGATTTTCATCCGTAATACTCGTGTTCTCTGACTCTCCGTCGGTTGTGTCCGCGCAATCCGGGCATCCGGTTGCTTTTGGAGTGTATTTAAATAGCGATAGTAAGTCGTAATTTTCCATATTCTTAGTTACGGAATTTTTAGAATAAAACTTTAGAGTGTAATTTGGGGGTAAATTGACTAAATCGCTTATATAGCAAAGGAAAGAGGGGATATAAATTCGTGTTTACAATTATTAACAATTAATAAAAAACAACCTCCGTTTAAATGCGGAGGTTGTTTCAAAATTTTTATTATTAAACCATTTCAGCAACTTTAGATGCGTTTTTGTTTGCAATTTCAACCAAAGATGAAATTGTTGCAATCATTGAAATTGTTGAGTTTAGTTTATTTACGCAAGAACCGCAGCCGATAGCGGAAGCGCCTGCTGCAAATGCAAACGGAGCTGTTGTCGGGTTAATACCTGTTGCTGTCATAACAGGTATTTCAACGTTTCTTACGAGTTCAACTGTATTTGAAAGTGTCAATTCAGCTCTGTCCATCAAAGCTCTTGCACCTGTCAGGTTAGCTTCTGATGAGTAGTGGCCTTCTGTCTGGATTAAGTCAATGCCCATAGATTCTAATTTAACAGCAAGTGCGATTTGGTCTTCTATCGGAATTTCTCCCGGAATAGTTACGCACATAAATACTTCTTTTCCGTCAAGCAATGAAATTGTTTTTTCAACCATTTTAAGAACATCATTTGCATCAAATGACATACCTTTTTTATACAAAACATCAAAGTTCCCGAATTCTATAGCATCAGCTCCGAGTTCAACAGCTTTTACCAATTCTTCAGGAATAATTGAAGATACAAATATCGGCATATCAGTCATTGAACGGATTTCTGAAATAATATCTTCTCTTGCACAGATATCAACAGCAGTTGCGTGTGCAGATTCTGCTGATGTAACTACTTGTTTGATATTTTCAATATCGTAGTTGTCAATACCTGCAATAATTTTTACGGCACGTTTTTCTTCAAGTGCATGCTTAAATGAATCAATTCTACTCATAATTTTCTCCTTAAATCTAATTGAATCCCGTATGTCTGGATTATACATTAAAATTTTAATATTTTCAAGAACTAACCGTCAAAATGGTTGCAAGGGAATATATTTTGGGCAAGAGGGTGAAAATAATTTAGATAAAGAGGTCGAATTATGAAAAAATTTATAACCGTATTAATTATAGTGATATTTATGAGTCTGTCGTTGTGTTTGGCGGAATATGCGCCGGATGAACAGGTAAATATAAGTGTTTATGAAAAAATCAGTCCTGCAATTGTTGCGATTGAAGCTCAGGTGAAAGACGGAATATCGGCAGGAACAGGATGTGTTGTGTCGCCCGATGGACTTATTCTTACGGGATCTCACGTCGTGGAGGATTATAAAGAAATTGAAGTTACAACTTATAACGGTCACACCTATAAGGCGCAATTTGTGGCTCAGATGGGTAAGCATAAAGATCTGGCTCTTATAAAAATTAATCCAAGGGCGCCGTTGCAGACAGTTTCTTTTGCTGATTCAGAATCCGTTAAAGTCGGGCAAAAAGTTCTTTCTATCGGAAATCCGTTTGGGTTTTCAAATACCTTGACTCTTGGCATAATTTCAAGGATAGACTATGTAAAAAACAGGTTTCAGACTGATGCGGCCATAAACCCAGGTTGTTCGGGCGGTCCGTTACTAAATTCAACAGGTCAGGTTATCGGAATCAGTCAGTCAATTTATAACCCGGATCATAACATCTCTAATATAGGGATAGGTTTTGCAATTCCTTCAAATGAAGCCATAAAATTTATCGCTTCCGTTGATAAGAAAAAATATGCTCAGAAAAAATAATTTACGCAATGTAAAATACAAGGTTGATGAGAAAATCCGCAACGAGCATATAGATTGTTGAAAGAATTGCTGCCTGAGTCGTTGAGGTACCGACTTCTTTTGCCCCGCCCTTTGTTTCATATCCTTTTGTTGCGCAAACCAAAGCTATAAGTGCACCAAAAATAGCTGCTTTCAGCAAGCTTACATAAATATCTTTTGTAGACATCCATGCCCACGCAGATGCCATATATCTTGCAGGGTGCAAATTGATTGTTCCCAGAGCAACAACGAGTCCGCCGGCAATACCGACAAATTCTGCAATCAGGACAACCATTGGAACTGTAATTGCTGATGCCAGAATCCTTGGGGTGAAATAATATCCGACAGGACTAATTTGCAATGTTTTTATGGCATCAACCTGAGAAGTTACCTGCATATTTGCAATTTCGGCAGAAATAGCTGTTCCGGCTCTTGCTCCGATTGCCAAAGCAACAAATCCCGGTGCTATTTCTCTTATCATAACAACGGCAATGGTTCCGCCGATATACGCTTCAGCACCTGTCATCAGAAATTGTTTGGAAACCTGGATAGCAATAACGGCAGAGGATATAAATGCTATGACCAAAGATATCGGTAATGAGTCAAAACTTATTGAGGCGGCCTGAGTAATAATTGTCTTAAATTTCACATTACCGCTCAAAATGTACCTGATACATTCAATGAAGTTTTGAATACATAAACCTAAAAATTTAATCAAGTTTCAACTCCTTTGTAACTTATTATATCATAAAAATTTATACCTCATTTGTGTTTGTTGTATACTTGTGTTACGAGAAAGGATATTCTATGAAGCAAATTGTTGTATCAGGTATGCGTCCGACAGGAAAATTACATTTGGGACATTATCTCGGCGTAATACAAAACTGGGTTCAGCTGCAGGACAAGTATGATTGTTATTTCTTTGCGGCAGACTGGCATGCTCTTACAACAAAATATGACAAGACAGAAGATTTACGCCAAAACACACTTGACGTAATTATGGACTGGCTTGCCTGCGGAATTGATCCTGAAAAATCCGTAATATATGTTCAATCGCTGGTTCCTGAGATTGCAGAATTGAATATATACCTCGGCATGATTACTCCTCAGAATTGGGTTGAACGTGACCCAACCTTAAAAGATATGGCAAAAATATTAAAAACAAAAGAAGGTCAGGGACAGCAGGTAAATTACGGATTGATGGGCTATCCTGTCCTGATGAGTGCTGATATAATGATGTTTAATGCTGATTTCATCCCGGTCGGAATTGATCAGGTTGCACATATTGAAATAACACGAGATATTGCAAGAAGATTTAATAACCTATACGGTGAAGAATTTTTTAAAGAATCAAAGCCGTTATTAAATAATTGTTCTTTAATATGTGGTCTTGACGGAAATAAAATGGGTAAATCGTTTAACAATGATATTAAAATTTCTGATACGGCAGAGGAAACGTCAAAGAAAATAATGACAGCTATTACTGACCGTTCAAGATTGAGAAAAGATGATTTGGGACATCCGGATGAGTGTGAGGTTGCCTTCAAATATTGGAAAAATTTTGGCTCAGAGGAAGAAGTTCAGACTGTTCGCACAGAATGTGAGCAGGGACTGAGAGGTTGCGCTCAGTGTAAGCGTCAGCTTGGTGAAAAAATCAATGAAACGTTTGCTCAAATAAGAGAACGCAGAAAATATTACGAAGAACATCCAGAAGTTGTTGAAAAAATAATTGAGGAAGGTTCTGCAAAAGCAAGAGAAAAAGCAAAAGAAGTCTTGACCAAAGTTCGTAGTTTGGTTAAGATGTACTAATAAATTTTTTGTGTATAATATATGTACATGAGTTGTGTTTTTAAGAGGTAAGGATATGAATACAGTTACAATAGTAGGCAGAGTAGGAAGGGATGCTTCTGACGATTACAAAGCTTTTGATTCCGGAAAAACAAAAGCAAGGTTTTCTGTTGCTGTAAATCGTTGGGATTCCAAAACAAGAGAAGAAGTTACCGACTGGTACAATGTCGAAGTTTGGGATAAACAGGCAGAATTTGCATATAATTATGTTAAAAAAGGCAGACAGGTTGTTATAGACGGAGCGATTGCAAACAGTCGCTGGAGTGATAAAGCAACAGGTGAGGAAAAAGAATCATTCTATATTCGTGCAAATACAATAAAATTGCTCGGATCAAGAAATGATGCGGATAATTCGGCGGCATAATGATTACAAGTTATAATACAATCGGCATTGTAGCCGATGATTTAACAGGTGCGAATGATACAGCTTTGCAATTTAAATTGAACGGGGCTGATACTAATATTTTGCTGAATAAAGATATTGAACCGAAACTTTCGTCGTTTGAGCAGACATGGGCAATTTCAACAGAATCCAGAAATATTGCGCCTGAAGATGCTTTTGAAAAAGTAAAAGCCGCAACAGAAATGTTTGTTGAAAAGATTAATCCTGACTATTTTTATAAAAAAATTGATTCAACGGTAAGGGGTAATATTGCGGTCGAAGTACTTTCCATGCTTGAAGTTCTCGGCTGGGATGCAGCGGTTATAATGCCGGCATTCCCTCAGGAGGGAAGAACGACAGTTGGCGGATACCATTTGCTTAAAGGTGTCCCTATTGAACGAACTGAAATGGCGATAGATCCGCACTCTCCCATAACAGAATCACATCTTCCAACAATGCTAAAAACTCAGCTGGGCGAAAAGCTTGAAACTCTGGTTGACAGTATAAATCTTCAGACTGTGATGGATGGTGCAGGTCCGATACTGAAAACAATAAATGAAAAAATTAATGCTGGTGCGAAAATAATTATTGCAGATGCTGTTTCTACAACAGATTTAGAGCAGATAATTCTTGCTATGGAAAAATCAAATTACAAACTGTTGCCTGTCGGAACGGCCGCTGCAGCAAAGGTGTTAAGCAACGTCTGGCTATCAGGCAACGAAAAAGAAGAGGTTTTGCCGGTAAAATTGCCAAAATTACCGAAGTTGATTATTTCCGGAAGCGCAACTCTTATTACTGCAAATCAGATTGACAAATTTGAACAAAGCGAGGATTATGAAGAAAAGAGCTTGGTTATAGAACTCAGTATGGACACCGTGCTTCAGGGAGTAATGGATGAATTGGTTGAACGTGTTGTTTCAAATCTGAACGGTGATAATATTGTTCTGATTCACACATCAAAACTATTGAACAATTTTGACGGCTTTTCGGTAGATACAGCAAATGCTGATTTGACAAAATCAGGGTTGGCAAATGTGGTAACAGATTTTCTTGCCGAGTTGGCCCAAAGAGTTTTGGCAAGGGTTAAGGCGGTTTTGATTACACTGGGTGGTGAAACCTCATACAAATGCTGCAATAAAATTAACGCTAATCAGCTTCAGCTTATAGATGAAGTCTTACCTGCAATTGCTCTTGGAAAAAGTGCACTTTCTGACCAGTGGATTGTTACAAAATCCGGCAATCTAGGCGGTGTGAATACATTACTGGAAATATTGAATTACTTTGAAAAACACGAAGAGTAGCTATGGAAAAAATTGCAATTACAACAGGCGATCCAAATGGTATAGGCGCAGAAATTACAATAAAAGCTCTGCGAACTTTGGACTTGCCATCGGACAAATTTGTTTTGATATCTAATACGGATGTTCTGAAAGCAAACGGCGGCGAGGATATTTGCGAAAAGTATGAAATAATTGAAATTCCATACTCGGTGGAGGATATCAAATATGGTAAGGTAACAAAGGAAGCCGGTGAATTTTCGTTCCGGACCTTAGAACAGGTTTGCAGGATGAAGCCAAGAGCAATAGTTACTGCTCCGGTTTCAAAATTTGCACTATATCTTGCAGGGCACGTGTATAGCGGACAAACTGAGGTTTTACAAAAATATTTGGCTCATGACGGACAATCGGCAGAGATGCTTTTTGTCGCCGGAAGTTTTAAGGTGCTTCTTTTGACAAGACATTGTGCGTTAAAAGATGTAATTTTGACAAAAGAGTTGATTGTGGATAAAGTGCAAAATCTTGCGAATACTTTTAAAACACACTTTGGTGTTGAAAATCCAAAATTTGCACTATGCGGATTTAATCCTCACGCAGGTGAAGACGGTATTATGGGCAGAGAAGAAATCAATATCATGGCTCCGGCGGTTCAGATTCTAAGGGCTAGGGGAATTGATATAACAGAACCTTTGCCTTCAGATACACTTTTTACCGGTGCTGCAAAGGCATATTATGAAAATAAAAAAGGTATGTACGACTGTTATATAGCGAATTATCACGACCAGGGCTTAATCCCGATAAAAACTGTTGCCGGTGATAAGACTGTTAATATGACAATCGGGCTTGACATTGTGAGAACATCTCCCGGTCACGGCACAGCTTTTGATATTGCCGGTAGAAATATTGCCCGTCCTGACGGTATGATTGAAGCAATTAAGGCGGTTTTATAAACTTTTTGTGCACAGTTTATTATATTCGCATTTTGAACAGTTTTGGCAATTTGGCTTATAGATATTGTCGGAAGATATAGCTGAACATATAGACAAAATACGTTTTATGTAATCAGTTTTTACCGTTTCATCAAATGAGATTATGTGGTTTTTGCCATTCTTAAGGTCAATATACACAAATTCAATAGCTTTATTTGACAGGTGTTTATCAAGTGCAAGGAGGTAAATCATCGTTTGGCAGTCAAACTTCGGATTTTCCGGTATTGAGCCCGTTTTGTAGTCCAGAATATAATATTTATCCTCATCTGACATAACGGCATCAAGTCTTCCGCCTATCCAGAAATTATCAATTTTGCACGAAAGCTGAAATTCCGATTTGTAGCATTTTTTTTGAAAATACGGGTTTTGGGATAGTGCTTTCCAAACCCTATATTCATCTGGATTTAATGCCTTCTCAAGTTTTGAAATGTCTATTCCCTGAAGATAATAATTGGCAAGGGCGTGGATTTTTTTACCTTTTTCAAAAGGCGTAGAAAGGCGCGGAATATTTACCCGTTCCGCATACTGGAAATAAAACTTTCTCGGACAGGTTTGGTAGGTTTTCAGCATATTGGGTGAATATATTGTCATACTTGCTCTCCCGTTAATTCCTCAAAAATTTTGCATGGTTCGTTTTGGCAGACCCTTCCGTATTTTTTTGCATTTATGCTTGTTGTTATAAATAGCTGATTCTTGGCTCTTGTAATTGCAACGTACAGCAATCGCAAATTTTCGCCAAGAATACTTTGTTTTAGTTCAAAGTCGGATCTTTTTTGACTGTTTGGAGTCAATGCTTTTACAGATTCAATGAAGGCGGATGATTTAAGACCTATATTATCTATACCGAGGGTCAGATTTTTGTCTGTCATTTCGGGTAAAAATACGAGGTTAAACTCATCTCCTTTGGACTTGTGCATTGTCATAATTTGTACTTTCCCCTGAAGGAAGGTTTTGTCATCCTCATCTTCTTCCGAGAAAAACTTAAATCCGCTCAGGTTTGGCTTTTTGGATAATTCTTTCAGTGTATTTACCGCATATTCCAGAGAATCATTTTTTATACAAATTCGTTTTATCAGGGTTGAGATAAGATAAATGTTTGATTTTTCTATGTCGCTTTTGAAAAATTGAAGCCCGGCTTTTATCGCAATTTCGTTTGGCGGCAGGTATGAAAGAGAAACCCAGTAATTCAAATCCCAATAGAATTGTTGCAGGTAGACATTTTCAAAATTGTCCGAGTTCAGCGAGATAAAAGATTTCTCGTATTTTTCAATATCTTTTTCCGGTCCGTGCTGATAGAATCCAAGCTCGGCAAGTGTTTTATATCCCTCAGCAATAACGTTATTATTGAAGGGTAAAAGCACCATTTTCATTACGGCAAAGATTGCTCTGAAAATAGACTTTTGTTCAAGACATTGATTTCTTGTTATAACGCTTAGCCCCCTGTTTTCCAGTAAGTTTTGCCACTCGGTTACCTGGTAGTTGTATCTCAGTAAAATTCCGATTGTATACTGAGGATTTTTAGAAAGGGTTTCTTTTATCGTTTTAAGTACGAAGTTTTTTTCTTCCGCCGAATTTTCAAAAATCTGAGAAAAAACACCGTTTTTCAGCATGGGGTTTGGATTTTTGTTCTCTATAGGTTGCATATACATCTCGAAGAAAGAGTTTTTACTTTCGGATTTTGAGCACGCATCTTTTACAAGTGAATTTGCTAAATTCCGCACATCGTCTGTGCAGCGCTGTGAACAATCCATAGAAACATTTTTGTTTTCGGTTATAAATCTTCTGAATCCCTCCACGTCAGAATTTGAAAACGTTGCGGTAATTGACTGGTTTACATCCCCGCATCTGATGATATTTCCGTGTTTTCCGGCCAGAAGGGAAATCAATTCCTGCTGAACGGAGGAAGAATCCTGTGCCTCATCTTCAATTATGTATTCGCACAAATCTTGATAGTGCGAAAGAACATCAGGATTTTCTTTAAGTATTTTGACGGAGCCGGTGAGCATATCGTCATAATCTATAAGGTTGTATTCCTTTAAAGTGTCCTGATATATTGTGAAAAAGTTTAGGAAGCTTAGAAGTTTTTTGTCGCTAATGTGCTCTTTTACACTTTTACCGCCGTTAAATTTGTATATAGAAACTGCTCTGTCAAATTCTTCAACAGATTTTTTATCAATCTTGAGGCGATAAGAAATTTCTCTTAGTATTCTTCCTCTTTGGGAGTCGTCGCAAATTTCAAAATCTTCGCTAAGTCCGAGTTTTTCGTAGTTTCCGTTTTCTTTCAGTATTTTTAGTGCAAGTCCGTGTATGGTACTTATATTAGGTAATTTAGAAGATTTTTTATTTATTTTTTTTATTCGTTCTCTGAAGTTTCTTGCGGCAGAATCCATATATGTCAGAACAAATATTTTTTCAGGAGGGATGCCCTGTTCGAGAAGTTTTATTATAAGAGCAAGCAAAATAGTTGTTTTTCCGGCTCCGGGCACTGCAGAAACGCCCATAAGGCCGCCCTTGTAATCGAGAACTGGCTGTTGGTCTTTTCGCGGAATGATTTTAAGCTCTTTTTTATCCTCCGTATTATCTTTTTCATCTGAAGTAATAATATAGTTTTCTATTCCTCCGAAGTTCTCAATCCCGTTAGAATCAAAAAGACTTGAATAACAATAGATATTTGATTCTGAGTTTAGTGATAATTTCCTCAGAACTCTTGCGGTTTTATCTTTTGACAGTGTCAAATTATCATCGAGGGTGTAATCTTTTTTGAACCAGTCTTTTTGGAATACCCAGGCATTATACAGAGGTCCGGTGTCTGATTTTATCCATTCCGAGCTTGTGATATCAAGCCATATCTGATGTTTTGTCGTTATGTGGTTGTCAATAATTTTTTGCGGAGTGGAAACGATAAGGTCATTTTTGTTTATTTCAAGGATGGAATACGGATTTTCGGCAATAATTGAATTTTGTGCCTGAAGAATAATATCAGTTTTTCTCTTGTTAAAATCTTCTCCGAAGACGTTTTCAAAGTCGGTAATTTGTTTGATGAAGAAGTTGTACTTGTTTATTTCGTTGAAACTTGTTGTGTTGAGGCAGAACAGTTCGTTGTATATTTTTACAAGTTGTTCTGAAATTTTATCTTTTGAACCGGACAGTTCATTTACTAAGTTAATGAGTTTTGAATATTTTTCGCTGTATTCCTCGTCCGAAAAATCGTACGGTGCAAGAACTTTAGTCCGGTGGAAGTTTTCCAGAATTTCTTCGCAATATTTAAGCGGGATTTGCAAAAACTCTGAAAGGATTATTCTTATATCAAATTCGTTAAGAGAATTTTTTAAATCAGTATTTAATTTCAAAATAGTAAGGGCAGCTTTTACAAGCCGGTTTTGAATAAGTTTTTCATTTCCTGACAGGTACAGAAGATTGATGTTATTTTTTATTCCTTCCCGTAGAGAGAATTTAAGCATCTCATCAATGACGGGTGAAATTACGGCAATTTGGCAGGGGTTAACCTTATCTTCGTGTATGAGTTTATTTATCTTTTCTATGGCTTCATCAATCATTGCGGAACGTTTCGCACAGGTTTCATACCTGAAGCCGTCTAGTATATTTTCTTCGTCACATCTTGCGTTGTTGAACAGTTTTAGTCCTCTGTCAAGGAGCTCTTGGTTTTCTCGTGCGGGAATAGTGTTTTCATCAAATATAGTTTTGAGTTTCGTGTAGTTGTTTTTATCTGCACTCAAGTAGCCGCAACGGCTTGAACCCAGCGGATCTATTGAGATAAAATAATCTTCAAGTTGTGGTGCGAGATATTTAATAAATTCAAGACAAATTGGTGTTAATTCGTCAGCATCGTCAACGATAAGGTATTTTATATCCTTAAAATAGTCTGTGTTTTTATAAATAAAATTGAAGAGCAAACACTGACGCAAATAGTCAAAATCTCTCAGTTCAAGTGTTTTCTTCATGAATTTTTTTATTGTAAGGTCTGCGTCTTCGGAAAAACCCTCCTTTAAAATTTCTGCCCTTTGGGTTACTTCATCTGTGCTGAGGTTGTTTTGTACAATAAGTGAATATCTCCTGAAAATCTGGTGCAGCAATGACATCCTTGAGTTGTAGCCCTTAAACTTAACCTCTTTTAAAATATCTTTAAAGATGAATTGAGAAACCTCAAGCCCTGCCATATTAGGCAAAATAACAGGATTATCAAAGATATTGCGTTCCTCCAGAAAAGCCCAGTTGTCGCATACTGTGTTATAAACAAGGGAATAAAAGGAATGTACCTGCATTTTTTCAACAGATGGAATTAGCAGTTTTTTAAGTGTTTTTTCGGTAAAATCATTTTTTAGTGTGGAATTTTGCACAAGGACAAGTATTTCGGATGAAGGAACCCCCGAATTTAACAAATTAACATACTTATCCCTAAGCATTGTTGTCTTGTCAGACGCAATACTTCCAACAATTAGCAATATCAATACTCCTTACAGAGTATATTTTAGCATAAAAGATGTAAAAATTTACACCTTTGTATTGATTGTCAAAAAGAGGAAAAAGCATTACTATAAGTATAGAAAAAGTGTTACACATACAATTAATCAAAGGAGACAAACCATGGCAAAAAAAGTTAGCTTGACATTAGAAGAACAAATCGGATTTTCAGCTGGAGAAATCTACAATTACTTACACGAAAACGGAACAACTTCCTTTGCAAAGATGAAAAAAGAATTAGATTTGAAAGGCAACTTTGCAGATTTAGGTCTTGGCTGGTTAGCTAGAGAAAACAAAGTTGATATCGAACAAAAAGGACCTGCTGTAAGAGTAAGTCTTAGATAAGTTTAACCACATTTACGCTATTTATATAAAATGGATATTACAAATTTGTAATATCCGTTTTTTTTTTAGTCAATTTTACTCTGCAAAAATTCTTTATTAATGTATAGGGGATATTATATGAATTTAGCGGTAAAACTTCTAAAGTTTGCTACAAAATCAACGGGCATTCAAAAAACGTTGACCAAGGGATTGGGCAATGTTAAAGGTTTTTTGAAATTCGGTAAAGATAGTGCAAAAATTTTACAAAAAGAATTTGAGATGGGTGCAAGATATTATGTACCAAAACCCGGTGTACATTTTCCTGCCTGTCCAAAAACTTTAGATTTGCCGAATCCGGTCAGGGAAATTACCGGTAAAGCATTAAAAAAAGATATTATGGCACAAGCAGAGCTTGGTAACATATCCTTAAGACTTGAAAAGCTGTTTTTACAAGAAAAACCCGGAGTTGAAAGAATGCTGAACAAGGTATTCCCGGGTGCTGAATTTTCAATTAGGGCTAAATCTTCAAATTCAATATTTTCAAAATTAAAAAGAGTTATTACCGAAGATGAGCTTGTGATTGCAACAGATGCTGAAGCCCGTAAAATCGTAAAAGATTCTGTTGGTGCGCGTATAACCCTGCCAAATCTGACAGCAAGAGATTTTAATGAGGTTATAAACAGGGCTGTGATAAATGGAAAACCTCTAACCGCAAGTGAAAAACAAATGGTAACCAGATATCTTACAAAAAGTTCGGAACTGTCTGAAGCCGAGTTAAAAACTGCAAAATCGCTTGCCAAAGAGGTGAAGACATTACTTGCAGAAAAACAGGTAGAACCTGTTTATAATAATTTAATGCTGGGAATGATGAAGGATGCTTTAAATAGAAATCTTACAACTATTGAAAAACTGGAGGCCTTCGGTATAAATCCCAAATTACTTGAACAACTTAGACTGAACACGGGTATTGAACCTTTCAGAGTTACAAAGTTTTGTAACTACAGAGGACCTCAGGGGGTTGCATATTTTTCTGACAGGCAAATTAATCAAATCAAAAAAATGCAATTGGCAACAGGCGAAAAATTCAGTATTGTAACCTGTGATGCTGATATTGATTTGACAAAATACAAATTGAAATCGTTGGATAAAAATGCTCAGGATGCTATTAAAAAATCCGGTTATACAACAGCTCAAATGAACTTTGTGACAGAAGACGGTCATATTTGCGAATTACAGATTTCAGGAAAAGGTGTTCAAAAAGTTTATCATCCGGAGCATGTTAAATATGATGCAAGTCAGGGTAAGGTAACTTTGGGTCCGTTATATAATGAATATCAGTCAATTCTTAAAGACATGAATAAAAAATCAAAAATGCATTATGACAGATACTTTGGTGATTTGTATAACTCCTCAAGGGAATCAGAAGAATTGCTGATAAATACTGCTAAA
>JAEEGL011404372.1_pt1 | contig 17383 bp, 1 predicted proteins | sample 9134231 | NCBI WGS metagenome assembly JAEEGL01 (sample SAMN16246548, study PRJNA631951) | gut metagenome | biome: gut microbiome; feature: rumen; material: fiber-attached | host: Bos | place: Iran: Karaj | collected 2018-10
CACGTTCTACGCCGTATGGTCGCAGAAGGAGTACATGATCAACTACAACCTCAAGGGCGGTATCGCCGGTCCGTACGCTCCCTCGAGCGCCATGTACGGAGAGGACGTGATCATCAGCGCCCCGACGCAGGCGGGTTACGACTTCGCCGGCTGGAGGGCATCCACCACCGCCACCGAGACCGGAACCCTGACCAAGGGCGCGCAGTACTACTCGTCGAACAGCTACAAGCTGTGGGACGGAACCCGTACCGTCAACGTGTCCACCTTCAGGGACCTGTGCTCCGTGGACAACGGAGTGGTGACCTTCGAGGCCATTTGGGACAACGCTACGTACTCCGTCTCATACGACAGGGCGGGCGGTTCCGGAAGCATCGTCGGTGAGATGACCCAGATCAAGGTCGGACAGGTCATTCAGCTGCCCCAGCTGATCGACGCGTACAAGACCGGTTACACCTTCGCGGGATGGTCCGTCGACCGCGTCAACCCGATAGCCGAGGGCACGATCTTCACCACCGACATGGTCGAGGGCGGAGTGAACACCGTGGTGTTCTACGCGGTATGGGAGAACAACCCCTACAACGTGAACTACAGGTACACCGAGGACCAGACGTACGTGGCCATAAGCACCACCTACACCGCCGAGTTCCGCATCCCCACCTACGACAGGCCGGGATACAAGTTCGCCGGATGGGACATACAGGGCGCCGACTCCGGAGCCATGTGGAGCAACGACGGCCAGGCATGGTACAAGTTCGGTACCGCTGTCGTGACCGGAACGTACTTCAAGAACCTCACCAGCGTCAGGGACGGAACGGTGTCGATCAACGCCATCTGGACCCCCATCCAGTACAGGATATCCTACTCCGCCAACGGAGGTACGGGTATCGCGCCGACCGACTCCAACCTGTACGTCATCGGTTCCCAGGTGACGCTGAAGGACTACCACGTGCTGGACGGAACCAACGGAAGCAAGATCGTCATCGGATGGTCGCTTGAGTCCAACGGTGCCGTGACCACGTTCAACCAGTTCACCGAGGGTCTGGCCGGAAGGGCGGATGCAACCGATACCGTGATCCTGTACGCCAGCTGGGTCGAGGGACTGTGCCTGATCACCATCGATCTCTCCGATGTAACGGTAAGCGAGGTGCCCGCGGGATGGACCGACATGGGCAACGGAAAGTACACCACCACCGTGGAGTACGGTTCGTCGATGAAGGACGTCATGTCCGGATGGGAGAGGGTCTCCCTGTCCAAGGACGGATACAACTTCACCGGATGGAACTACGGAAGCGGAACCGTGTCCGGAAACGTCGAGGTGACGCCGTCCTTCGAGAAGGTCGACATGACCATCGCCTTCGTGCTCGGAGGCGCAGTCGCGGCCGTGGTCGCGGGAATCATCGTCGTGGCGAGGTTCAAATTCTAAACGGGGATCCTTCCCCACCTTTCTTTTTTTCTATATCTGGCACATTTGTTTTCCGATGTGCCGGAAGGCGATTTTCAACAGAGACGGAACATCAGGCATTTTCAGTGTATTTTTCTATACTGGCACTGTTAAATTTCAACCCTATTTCAGCACCAGATGGATGTCTAATCCAACCTTACCTACCTTTAAATAAACACGCGAGAATATTCTTATAGATAGGAATGCCCGGGAAACACTTTCTATCAAGGCGCAGTGCCACATCTTCGACCTTCTTGTCCGTGCTAGCCGTGGCCATGTTGGCCGTTACAGCCTTCGCCGTCGTTTCTTTTGCGGACGGAGGCAATGCCGATCCGGACTACAGGCACTACATAACCTATCACAGCAACTATCCTACCGGGGGAGACGTTTCTGTCACGGTGGCCTATGACGGTATCGCTGCCACGGAATACAATCCGCTGTACTGGAAGGGGACTTTCACAGATACCGACGGGCGCGATGCGGCGAACTGGTCAGCACCTACCGGGACGCATCCGAATGCGAACGTGAATGTGAAGATGGTGTTCGCAGGTTGGTTCGAGAAGACAGGTTCGATCACAAGACCCTCGTCCACGTCTGCCATCGACCCGGGAGATGTCGTGGACAAGTCGGTCACGGACCTGTATGCGTTCTGGGTTTACCCCAACCTGTTCAGCGGAAACGCCCAATATGCCGCGAAGGGTACTTCTGTGTCCGTTACCAGCGGAGAGAAGTACTCCGACAATGTGGCCGTCCGCGCGATGTACCTGAACCAGTTCTACATCACCGGAAGCATCACCGGCGATCTTGCAGTGGGATCGTACAGGTCGCAGTCGATCTACACAGGATCGGGGTCGCTGGCCACGATGACCATCAGCGGTAAGATCACATGTACCGGGGATGTCGTTATTGACAACCTGATCCTCAAGAGCGGGGCTGCCGGCGACAACCACGGATACGGTACGAGCAGAGGGATATGGGCATGCAGCCACCGCCTAATCATGGGTGCGGGAATCGACTCAAGCGGCTTCACCTCAATGATGGCTGCTCCACAGGTGTTCGGAGGATATCCATCAACTGCTACGGACACAGCAGTCTGCTCTAACAAATCAGTAGTGTCCAATGACGACAGACTCAATGGAATGGCCTTCAATATGGGTTCATTCGTCATCATTCATAGCGGAACATATTATGCTGTGTCCGCAGCAGGACATGCAAATTTCGGATCCGCTAACACACCTCTTTCGTCCTATCTGGTCTTCAAGAAGGCCGTCGTCCTGGATTCGGTGTCCGGAGGTATTGCAAACAGTTCATCCAGTTCCGTGATGTACTCGTCGAAGACATCACAGACGCAGTACGATCCTTATCAGGGCGGTTCATTCATCTACGCCATCGGTCTGACTGGTCTGAGTGATACCTGGGCGGCCAATACCACCGGATATGATTCATACGGTGCGACCAGCGATGAGGGTGCAGTCATTACTGGCGGCTGTTCCTGCGGCAGACTCGACGGTTCGTCGCACGTCTTCGTCAGCGGTAACTCTTCCGTATGGGATGTTCAGGGCGGATCCAGGCTAGGTGGTAACTCGACCACCGGTACCTCGGGAGGGGCTTTCACCGCATACACATATCTGGAGATATCCGGTTCTGCAGAGGTCAGGCACGCCGCTTGCGGTACGGTCACGGACGGAGTCGGAAGCAATTACACCTGTGCCTATAACTCCCACGTCAGGGTCATGGACAATGCCATGGTCGCGATGGTGTTTGGTGCAGGTTACGACACTTGGGAGAACCCCACCGGAACCAACATGGCCAACGGAAAGTCGATCACCGTTGAGATAACCGGCGGAACCATCGGTTTCGTCTACGGTGGAGGATACAGAGGGACCATCGGAACCACCGGAAAGGACATCGAGGTCAACGTATCCGTAACCGGCGGTACCATAAAGTACGACGTCTTCGGAGGAGGGAGGGGCGGACTCGATAAGATGATCCGTACCACTTCGGGCAAGAATCCCAGCGGAACCGGATATCTGAATTCCACTGGAAGGTCCATCGTATACGGACACACAAATGTCCTCATCGGCGGGGATGCAATCGTTGAGGGTAACGTCTACGGAGGTGGAGAATCCGTCCCGCTGCTCAGCAGATACTACGGTACCTCCTTTACCAACAACAACACGACGATACAGGTAGCAAGAGTCGTCGGTGAGACGTCGGTCACAGTATCCGACTCTGCAACGGTGTTGGGAAGCGTTTATGGGGCCGGAAAGGGAATCAGCCTCAACGGCGACACCGTCGACGGTACATACCACGCCGTGTCCGGCGAAACCGTCGCCGACTATTACGCCAAGAATATAGTTATAAAGAAAACGGGTGACCAACGCAGCTTCTACTTCCTCGATTGGTACAACCACAGTTCCGAGAGCGGAGGGATCACATATGTCACCAACACCAATACTTACAAGGAATACGCCAATACCTCTGAAGATGCCGGCGTGACAATCAACGGCGGTACGATAAACGGATCCGTCTACGGCGGAGGCGCGAAGAGCAAAGTGTATGGCGATACTGCCGCAACGCTGACTGCCGGGACCGTTGCCACGGACGTGTACGGTGGAGGACTCGGGTACTACGGCGAACAATCCGTAGCGGGCGATTCGACCGTATCCATTTCGCAGTCCAATGGCTCCGTCTCGATAGGCAAGTGGGTCTACGGAGGTGCATCGTTCGGAGTCGTTAATGGGGATACTGCCGTCACGATCAACGGCGGAACCGTCGGAGAGGACGTGTTCGGTTCAGGTAAGGGTGCCTTGGGCATCGAGTCCACCGAAGGCAATTCCCGTGTAATCATCCAGTCGGATACTGTCAGCGGGAACGTATACGGTGGTGCGGAGAACGGAGTCGTCAATGGGACAGCGAACGTTACGCTCAACAACGGTACGGTCGGCGACGATGTCTTCGGAGCCGGAAAAGGAGATCTCGACAAAGTTTCCGTGGAAGGGAATGTAACTCTGAACATAAACGGCGGTCAGATCAACGGCAATGTCTATGCCGGTTCCGAGAACGGTATCGTCAGCGGTGATCTTGTCACCACCGTCAACGGCGGTACCGTGGATGGTTCTCTCTACGGAGGTGGGTTGGGACAGCAGGGTCACCAGTCCACATGCAAGACAAGAAACGTCCTCATCAACGGAGGGAGCATCGGCGGATCGGTGTTCGGCGGCTCGTCGAATGGTGACGACTATCTGGAGAACGATGCCGAATACGACACGTCCGGGTCAGTGACCGGCAGCATGGGTTCACTCGATATACCCGAAGGTTACGACTACACGGCGCACCTGACGTTCAACAATGTGTTGGTGACAAAGAACGACGGTTATAGCAATCCCGAAATCGCATTCGCGGTGTATGATAAGTTGACAAGCAATGCATACCCTGCAGTGACCGTTTCGAACATCGGTAATTACATTTCAATCGAAAACAAATCCATCTCGTATGATGGAGATTCATATTCGATCACATGTGATGTGATCATATCGTCTGCGCTGTATTCTCAGAAGATCAATGGCACCAGTAATACATTGAGCAGCCTCAGCGGATACTTCCTCCTGTTCACAGCAAAGATTGCCGATTATGATGCAAACGTCTCGTTGGGAATGATCAAGTTATGCCCCTACGAGGTAAACACAACAATCGATTCTGTATCTGTTCCATACAGCAACTCTAGTAACCCGTCAGCTGAACAGGACATCGTGTATGGATCACAAACTACGATTACAACTATAACATTCAGCAACATTGGTAATACTGCTACTTCTCCATCGAAAGACAGGTATTCGGGAGGAGTAACCATTACAGGTCGCTGGTACGATTCTGGTAGTAGTATCAATTATGATTCGATAACGATAACAACAACATCACAGTATGTTTCGTACCAGAATTATAACATCCATGAGGACACCAATTGGCGCGGAAGGTATTATTATAATCCCACGCTCACACTAACAATTCAAAGTGATTTTTATAATCAATACTCGGGTACTGAGGGGTGTCATCTGGATATTCAGTTATCACTGAAGCGCACTAGCGGTTCGCAGACCATCTCCAGCGGATGGCTGCGTCTTGTTCCGACATTCATCGATCAGGAAGGAAGCGTTGCTGTAACCGAAAGCACTACCGATCTGACCATCCAGGGCAACGTATCATCGCAGCTTAATATAAGCTATTTGAACATAGCCCCCGTCATCGTTGGGGCATCACCTTCCGCAACGATCTATTCGACAATCTATTCGAAAGATGGCGCAATACTCAAGTCCAACCCCACCGGGATAAGCGGAGCAACCACTGCCACAATAGTTAATAACAACTATAAGGCCGTATTCAGCAATTTGACGATATCAAGCGGATTCTACGACCAAACAGTCGGCGGCAGACCGCTCTCCGATTACAGCGGATATTATCTGGTCATCAGGTGTCAGCTGACCGGCACAGCGTCCCTGACGGTCGGTGAGATAAGGATTTTCCCGATAACATCGGGATATATAGATTCCGATTCGCACGTCATCATGGATGGAGGTGACGTCACCCACTCTGTCTACGGCGGAGGGGGACTCAACGTCACGAAGGGAAACACTTCCGTACTGATCAACAGCGGATTCGTCGGAGAATCTGTCTACGGCGGAGGTCTGGGAACCGTCGGTGAAGAATCCGTCTCTGGCAACGCATCTGTAGATATCATCACCGCCAACATAATGGGGTCCGTCTACGGAGGTGCCGAGAACGGTATCGTCGGGCAGGCATCCTCGGTGGAAATCTCCAACGGTCACATCTACGGTTCGGTCTACGGTGCCGGATTGGGACAGGCCGGAAAGCTATCCGTAAAGGACAACGCCACCGTGTCCATCAGCGGAGGACAGATCGACGACTCCGTCTACGGAGGTGCCGAGAACGGTATCGTCTCCGGAGATACTGCCGTCACAGTCACAGGGGGCACTCTCAACAACTCCGTCTACAGCGGAGGAAAGGGAGTCGTAGACAATGTGGCCGTCGAAGGCAACAAGACCGTCATCGTCAACAACGCCACCGTCAACGGCTCGGTGTACGGCGGTTCCGCATACGGTAACGACTACCCCGCAGGCGACGGCAGGGCCACTTCGACGGTGGTCGTCGGCCCCGCAGGCGACGGCACCACGGTGATCGGCGGTTCGGTGTTCGGTTCTGGATTCATGGGGAACGCTAAAGCGAACACCTATGTCTATGTGGGATACTCCGCAAAGGATGTCGCAAGCATCGGCGGGTCCCTGGAAATCGGGCAATCCATCTACGGCGGAGGGGATGTCGGAGACGTCGACGACGGAAGCGCATTCATCATCTCCACGCTTGACGGGGACTCCAACGTGTACATCAACGGAAACATCGATCTATCCTTCGCAGGAAGCATACTCGGAAGCGGGAACTCCTGTCTGATCGACGGTACCGCAACCATCACTGTCGACTCGCTTAATCTGGACAATGAGATCCTCGCCATCCACCGTGCCAACAATGTATATCTCAAATCATGCAACCTCACACTCAGAGGAATGTCCAACGGAACGTTCGACAACGCGCCCTATTCCATCTACGGAGTGGACAACCTCTACCTCATGGGGGAGACATCCCTCCTCACATACTCGTCGATGGGTGAGATCGGTGCACTCTACAGCCAGACCCTGAGCGGAATCAACACCATGGCCTCTTCGCCCGGGAACAAGATCTATTCCGTCAATGGGACCACGCTCATCATCAGGAAGGGTTCATCCTATGGAAAGGTGACGGGTTACATCATCCTCTCGCTCGTCGATGCGCGTTCGCACTTCGGAGCCTTCGCATTCGGTTCGTCCGAATCCCCCGGAGGATTCGTGATCGAGCACGGCGGTAACTATCAGGTCGCAGAGACCCAGAAGCTCGGTGACGACTGCAGGTGCTGGTACATCTCGGGAATCACCAACGTCGCATCCTCCGTTTCGCTGATCTACGATCCCGATTCGGACACTGCCAATGTGGGATCCGAAGTGTCCATCCCGCTGCTCGGCACCGATTGGGACCTCAAGTACAGCGGAAGCGCCTTCTTCTCCAACCTCACAGGGACCTATGACATCGTCCAGAGGAGCACCGACATGACCCATGTGGATGATTCAGGCCACACATGGTACGACTACTCCGTCAAGCTCGGTACGTCGGGCAATGTGCTGTTCGGCGCTGGAGCGTACATCAGGGACAGCATGGTCGACGGCAGCTTCGAGTCCACCGACCACTCGGTAAGGCCCGGAACGCTCGGATTCACCGTCTGCGGACCCAGTCTGGCACAGACCTTCGATGTGGGTTCGGTCGCCATCTATCTGCAGGAGGTAACAAAGATCCCGTACTACCTCGCGGGCGACCCTGAGGTCCACTACGAGGATGTGGTATGCCACACCATCATTCTCACAGTGGAGATCTCAAACGTCTCCAACACCCTGCCCGATGATGCCACGATCACCATAGAAACCGTGCTCGGTTCCGGTGACGCTTCCTACATCATCTCGCCCGGATTCGTTGACGGGGCCGTCGAGTTCATGGGTGCATCCCAGTATGTCGACGGAAGGGTCTCGCTCTCCGCCGCGTACAACAACGGCAACACCCTCGGATGGGCGAAGACCTCATCGAGCAAGATCAACCAGCTCGTCGCAGGGGACGAGATCGGAAGGCTCAACGGAGGATACCCCGCCACGATCAAGGTGGAGGTCACCGACTGGGAAGGCGACTTCTCCGTCGACCTCTCATTCAGGTTCAAGCACGGCAGCACGACCGTGTACTTCACCGTCACCGTCGTCATCACGGAAAGGGACATGGTAAGCGTCACCTTCCACGACAACGAGACTAAGACCACCATCACCAAGAGGTTCCCGTACGGTTCCATCATATCCGAATCGGAGACGCCGGCGACGACGGCCAACTTCATCGGATGGTACTACGATACTGGATTCCTCAACGAGTACACCTACACCAACCCCATCATCCACAACATGGACCTCTACGCAAGGTACCTGTATCAGGTCACCTTCGACGAGCAGAACGGTTCCACTTCGACCACATACGTCAGGATGATCCTCGAGGGGTCGCGCGTGACCCCGCCCGAGGACCCTGTCCGCGAGGGATACACATTCGACAGCTGGTACGTTAAAGAAGGTAACGGGGAGAAGGTCTGGAACTTCGAGACCGATGTCATCAAGGGATCCACCACCTTCTACGCCAGATGGATCGGGGACAACACCCCGGTGATGTTCCGCTTCGAGGCCCATGTCGGCCAGGTATGGTATTCCGGATTCTATCTCGAGGGGAGCAACGGTAACGTCACCTTCTTCAAGGAGGGGAGGAACGACGGAACGGATTACCGCTTCGTAATCGGTAACACCACCTATAACGCCGAAGCCAAATTCTCCCTTTCAGGCTACCTGCTCATGATGGACGGTTCCGTCACCGGCGGAAACGGCATACAGTACTCCAACAGTCTTCAGGTCGCCATCGGGTCCGGATACGGCGACGTCATCAACAGGGCGGCCTCCTCGGTGGAGACGTACCTGAGTTCGATGGACGTAAGTGACAACATCCGCTGGACCATCGGTACCAGCGTGGTCCGCGACTCCACCTCCGCCGATGTTGCGCACATGGGATCCGGATACATCACCCTGCAGGCCACGGTGCCGATCACCAGCGCCGAGGTCATACTCAACGCCAACAACAACTACGCCAGCGTACTGGAGCCATCGGACTTCTTCGTCGCCGAGAACGAACACAATTACACCTTCATCCCCGTAGGGGCGGTCAGCACCAACGGTATGGTCATCACGGGATGGTCCACCAACAGCAGGTATTCCACCGAAGGTACGGGTCTCTATCTGGCCGTCGGTTCGCAGTGGGTCGTACCATCCGATTCCCCGTACTTCGTCGATGTAGGCGGCGTCAAGACATTGAACCTCTACGCGGTGTGGAAGTACATCGACTATACCGTCAAGATCTCCAACCCCGTCGGAGGGAGGATCAACGCATATCTCAACGGTACCACGCCGGGGACCGAATTCGAGGGGCTGCACTACGGAGTCGATTCCATCGTACTGCGTTTCGATCCCGATTCCGGATACTCGCTGGGAGGATGGCAGGTCTACGGAGAGGGAGAGGTCAGGCAGGACGGAAGCGGCAACTACTACCTCGACGTGATCGGGAACTGTACCATCAGCGCCTATGCCAGCAGCCTTTCGACCGCATACATCGACCTGTACATCCGCGGCGAGCACGACCTGTCGGTCTACAACGATCTTGCATTCCACCTCTATGCGGGCGGGAACAAGTACCTCACGATAACATCCATGCAGGACATGGGCGAGTACGTCACGTTCTCCGCACCCTGCGGAATCGGCGAGTACGACCTCTGGGCCGAGAGCGCCGGGGTGCTCTACAGGGTATATGACCCAGAGACCGGAAACCCCGTGGTCGTGAACGTCTACAAGGACCAGGAGGGCGAGGAGCAGGTGCACGCGACCGCCGTATTATACGCAATTACAAACAACATCGGCACCAATGGCAGCCCCGATGTGCCTGGCGAGGCTAGGATCACCGGACTGCCGCTGGCGATTTCCGCGGCCCCCCTCAATGCATCCTACACGCTCACCGTCGGCGAGCATTACAACGTCATCGAGGACATCAAGGTCGGCAACGTCACGGCCATTGCCATCGGTTCCAAGAACGGGGAATTCACCGTGGACGGTTCCTCGCACGACGGAATAGTCGTCACCGGGACCATCGAGACCGTCAAGCAGAAGATAACCGTCTATGCGCTCGATGTCCCCTATCATGACAAGGAAGGCAATCCCGGTATCGGCACCTTCACGCTGTCCGCAAGTGAGGTCTACGTCTACTATGGATCCGTGCTTGACGGGAAGCTGCCCGTCATCTATGATTCCGCCAGCAAGGCCGTCGGGTTCAACGACGACTTCGAGTCCAACAAGGACTGGATGATCATCGGCTGGTACCCCAACTCCGACTATGTGCAGGAGATCGACATCGCCGCCGATCAGGTCACCGAAGATATGGACGTCTACGCGGAGATCATCTACAACACCTATGTGAAGTACTTCCTTCAGACATACACGGAATCCGTCGTGCACCACGGTACCGAGGATATGACGGAGAGGGCCCGCTACTACCGCGTGCCCTACAATGCCGATCCGAGGGATCATGAGCCTGAGTATCAGGCGGAGGCCAACACCCCCGAGGGATACTACTACGACGATGAGAAGTACTCCTGCCAGTGGAACAATGTCCTTGGCACCTGGCTCATGCAGATCCATTATTCTTTGAAGACTGCCGCTGATCCGAAGTTCGATCTCTCGGACGACTACACCGCAGAAAAGTCCGTCAGGGACGGCCTGGTCAACGGATGGGAGACCTCCGATGACATAAGATATCTCGTGCCTTCCGAAGGCACCGTCGTGTACTACAAGGATTACATCAGGCTGCCCGAACTAGTCCAGGAAGGCTATTCCTTCAAGGGCTGGAGGATCGACGGCAATCTGTACCCCGCGGGAACATTCCAGGTCACAAGTCTGGTGGATTCCGTCGACAAGAAGAAGGGAGTATCGTTCCTCGCCACTGCTGAGTTCGAGAAGGAGATTTACACTATCACCTTCGACCCCGTCAGGTTCAGCATGCCCGGCGTGACCACTATCTACTATGCGGAGTACGACAGCGACCGTACAGTCGGCAACATCGTCCTGACCGATCTCATCCAGGACATGTGGGACCAGCTTGACAGCGTCGACCACAAGGGATACACTCTGGGCGACTGGGTCTATTCCACCCCGTTGAACGAGGGGAAGATGCCCGCTTCCAACATCATCCTGTCAGCCACCTGGACGCCTGTTAAGATCTCGGTCACCTACGACGAATCGGATGCCCATTCGAGCATATCCGTCACCGTCGGAAGCACCGAACTCAGCCCTGGTACGACTGGAGACATCGAATATAATTCGAAACTCACCGCTACCATCCTGGTCGATTACGGATACAGGCTCACCGATGCCTGCGATTCCGCGTTGTCCGCACTGGATGGCACCAACCTCTCCGTCGTGAAGGAGGAGGTCACCGTACAGGGAACGCAGTACACCAGGGTACTGGTGACCATGAACGTGGGCGAGACCGATCTCACCATACCCGTGCAGACCGTCGTGAAGACATACACGGTCAACTTCGTCTCCAATGAGCCAGCATGGGGTAAGGTATCGCTCTCAACACTCACCGTGGCGTACAATACGCTGATCGCGGTCAGCGGTAACGTCGTCACGCTTGCCGGTTCCACCGTCACCGCAACGCCTACCCCCAACGACACCTACTCGCAGTTCGCCTTCGAGCAGTGGTCAGTCTCCGACGGAGCCCGCGTGACGAAGGACCTTACGGTCACCGCGGTGTTCTCCACAAGCACGAGGGAATACGTGATCAACTTCGATGACGAGAAGGTCAGCGCCACCGTCAACGGAACCCCCATATCCTCCGGAGACTCGGTCACCTATGGTACACGCGTGACCGTCACCCTCGTCGACGACAGCGGAATAGGCATCTCCCCGATGCCGAAGACCCCCGGAGTGGAGAGCACCATCCGCCCGCTGCCCTACGCAGGCAACGGCCAGTTCACGTACACAGCGATCTACCCCGTGGCGAACTTCACACCGATCTATGCGGATGTCCGCGGAAGTGTCGAAGGTCTCGACTGGGCTGTATCGGCCTCATACGGATACATGGTGTTCACCACAAGCCAGCAGTCCGCAGCCATCCCCGATTTCGACAGCTTCACCGCGGTACCGTGGTATCCGTACTACAAGTTCCTCAAGTACGTGAGCATACGCGAGAACGTGACGTACATAGGCGCACACGCCTTCGACAGCTGCGAGGCCCTGGCATCGATCGAGGCCACATCCTCGCTCACCCATGTCGGGGATTACGCGTTCATCAACTGTACGGGACTCACCAGTATCGCTGTGCCTAACAACATCACCCTGGGCATAGCCGCGTTCGCCAACTGCACATCGCTCACTACGCTGTCCATAGGATACGGTGTGACGTTCAGCGACTACGTCTTCCAGGGATGCACGTCCCTCCAGACGGTCACGTCGTACCCCGTTGGACTGCCCGCATATGCCTTCCAGGGATGCACGTCCCTGAGGATCTTCGAGATCGTCAACGGTTCCATCGACATCTCCGCGATAGGCCATGATGCCTTCGGCGGATGCACGCTCACCATCAAGGCGGGAGCGAACACCTACGAGATCGACGACTCCTATTCGGACGACGGACGTGATGTGCCAGATGTGGACGATTCCACCGTTCACGGTAACAACAACGCCAACACCAACAACGTCGGCGAGACCGGTGAGACCGGCAACGATGCGGGACAGTCCTCGGGTGCGCCGGTGGCGGTTGCCGCAGGCACCGACAGCGGTGCACAGGCGATAGTGCCAGCAGCTCAGACGTTCATCGATGAGCCCGTGACCGAGACCATCTCCGCATCCGCGGACGATGACATCTCGCAGTACGTCTCGTACGTGAAGAAGAAGGCCGTCCCCGAGGCTGCCGAGACCGTCATCGACGCAGTCCCCGAGACCGTCGCCCCGCTGACCGCGGACGGCATGACCGTTGTCGAGCCTCAGGCACAGGAGCAGGGATCCGCCGATGCGGGAATGTCCGCTGGGCTCATCGCGGTGATCATGGCCGCAGTGATCGCATCCCTCGCTGCAGTATTCATCCTCAGGAGACACTGAACAGGGCATGTGAGTCTCAATTCCCTGCGATTCGCTAGTGAATTCCGCAAACCTATACGCCCTTTCTATTTTTAGCGGGGCTAACTTTTTATATTTTCCTTTAATAAAATAAGCGATGGGAAAGGCGGATGCGAAAGCAGTCATCAGTGCGTTATCGCTGTTAGCGGTAGCTCTGCTCCTCGTCTCCTCCCTGGCGCCGATCCTTGCGGATTCCTCCGTCGCGGAGGATGCGGATCCACAGCAGGCACAGGCCGTCACCGACGGAAAGCATTCCATCACATATCACTATCTCACCCAGGATGCGGAGTCATCCTACGAGGGGGCAATCCCCAACCCGGTGACCGCATATTACTACGGTATAGCGGCGACGGAGTACAACCCGTCATACTGGAAGGGGACCATCGACGAGCTCGCGGAAGGGTCGAGCGATGATGATTGGGCAGGTCCGGAGTTCGAGACCGAGATCGATATGGGAGCGAAGACGATCGCCTCCGCGATCACGGTCACGCTGGACACTTCCGCCGAGAACTACGGTACCTATCTTTCGATCGGCGGAGTCGGATCCATCAGGATCAACGGCCTGGATGCGGAAGGTAATTTCGAACAGCCTGATGATGGTACCGTATTGTTCACCATAGATATCGGAGTCGAGTTCTCCAACCTCAAATACGGATCCGCTACCGGTGCTGGTACGGATACGCAGCTATGGATCAAGTATCTTCACGACCAGGGTAACATCAGCGGTCCACAATCGCATTTCGCCATCGTTCTCAGCGCATCGGATGACGGGAAGACCATCATCGGATCATACTTGAAATTGGATTCGGGCGGCCAATGGATTGGAAGCAATGAAAAGGGGGTGATGTTCTCCCTATCATACAGCCGTAATTTCCAGTTCGATGTCGAATCTTCAATCGCCGAAATCAGCGGGAACAAGGTATTCTGTGGTTGGAGAGACGGAAGCGGCGCAATGGTATACCCGGGAGACGTGGTCCCCAACACCGTCACCGACCTTTATGCCGATTGGACGATTCCCGATGCATTCATCGACGGCATGGCCATCGATATCGTTCCGACTGGCGTAGGCAACGAGTATGAGGCCACCATAGTCGCAGACTATCATCTTTACAAGATCATCACGGGTGCGTTGCCGACAAGTGCAGTTACAACGGGCCATTACTATTGGAATGGTACGGAATACTCCACATCCGGAACCCCCGGTATGTTCACCACGATATTCATGCTGAGCGGCGATGTCACCACGCCAAATAATCTGAAACTGCCTGTCGGAACCTATCGCGGTGCAGATTACGGCGAAGTTCAGCGTACGTCGCGCATAGTCATCAACAATCTCGTATCGACGTCGGGTGACGTAATCATAGATAACGTAATCCTGAGACAGACTGCGGATTCGGCAGACAGGCTCGGACAGAATATGTATAGCGCTATATGCGCTTCTTACCACCGTCTGATCGTAGGTACGGGCATCATCTCCCAGAACGGAATGACATATAATCCGCCGAATCTCAAGGCGGCACCGTCCATATACGGGGGGAACAACGGTTCCACGGCTCTCATCGCAGAAAAACAGATCGTGAGCGATGCCAACAGTTCGCTCAACGGATTCACTGCCAAGCTCGCGACCTTCGTGATAGTCCATTCGGGAACATATGCCCACATCTACGCCGGATCGACAAAGGGAGATATCGGAAGCAGCTCTTCAGCCGACAGTTCCCGTTCCACGTATCTCGTGATAAAGGAGGCGACCGCACTCGGTGTCGTCGGAGGTACCGCAGGCACTTCGAATGTCAAATCCGCCACAAATCAGTCGTATGTGGGCACACCTGTCCAGCAGGGTACCTTCGTATATACCGCCGGACTTAAGATGGTCGGAGACAGGTATGAAGATAGGGCCACCGGCTTCACCGATCATCCCCTGGAGTGGTCCATCGACGAATCCACGGCGGTTCAGGGAGGTTCGTATTCGGGCAGAGTAGACGGTTCCACTCACCTCTTTGTGTCCGGAAAGACGAACGTCTATGATGTCCAGGGTGCAGGCCGTCAGGGTAACTCATACTGCGGCCATACCTATGTGGAACTCACGGGCAAGGCGATTGTCAGGCACGTCGCATGCGGTACGCTGCAGGACGGAGGTAACAGCGCGAGCGTCAAGACTGTGGATGTCGTCGTCAGGGACTCCCCGACCATAGCAATGCTGTTCGGAGCAGGATACGACACCTGGTCGCTCAATGCCAACGGTACCATGAAAGAGGGTGGGACGATCAAGGTGGACATCGGCGGGGGCACCATCGGATATCTCTACGGCGGAAGCATGCGCGGGAACCTCGGATCCACTACGAAACATGTCAATATCACGATAACCATGACCGCGGGGCACGTGGTCTACGACCTCTTCGGAGGGGGACGCGGAGGTCTCGACAAGATCCACCACAAAGCAACAGTCACCGATCCGCTGGGAGACCCCGGACGTTGGGATAAAACCTCAACCGATCCTGGAACGAACTTTGATACATTCGCTCTGAACACCACGGGTTATTCGTCCGTATATGGCGACATCACCATCAATATCACAGGCGGAAGGATCGACGGATCGGTCTATGGCGGGGGCGAATCCCTGCCTGCAGTGAATGACTACATCGGCGCATGGAAGCTAAAAAGCCCATATACCGGAGGGGACAAGCCAGTAGGGGATGTCGCCTGCGTATTCGGCAACGTCGGTGTGAACGTGACCGGCAATGCGACAGTCGGCGGCAGCGTGTACGGTGCAGGAAAGGGTATTGCATTGGAATACAACGAGAGCACCGACACATATTCAGTCGATCTCTCCCATACGGTGGACATCCCCGATTACGCATCATTCCCGACGGGACTGGAGAAGATGCCTTATTACTCGGCGATGATGATTTACAATGACGGTTTCAAATTCATCCCGTGGATGTTGAAGAGCGACAACTCGGCATCGTCCTACAGCGGACTTATTGACGAAAACGGTGTCGGAAAGGTCACGTATCATGAGGATGCCGAAAGTATCGCGAAATACATCAATTACGCAAAGGTGACGGGAAAGACCACCGTCACCGTGTCGGCATCGGTCGCCGGTTCGGTTTACGGCGGAGGACAGATCGGTATCACTGATGCTCCCAAGAACTTCTCCGGCACGTTGACCAATGTGATAGTCAACGACGGTGCTCAGATCGCGGGATCCGTCTACGGCGGCGGTTTCGGAACCGTTGGGAAGGATTCCGTCAATGGTATCTCAAATGTCCAGATCAACGGCGGAAGGATGGACAACGTATACGGCGGAGCCGCATTCGGAGTGGTCAACGCATCCACCGTGACCCTGTCCGGAGGCACCGTGACCAGTAACGTCTACGGCGGAGGAGAGGGACAGCTCAACAACACATCGATCAAGGGCGACGTTTCCGTCACCGTCAACAATGGAACGGTCATCAACGGCAACCTGTACGGAGGCTCCGCATTCGGTATCGTGAAAGGCGACATCGCGACGACGGTCAACGGAGGCACGGTCAACGGCTCGCTCTACGGCGGAGGTCTGGGCGGATTGGAAGTCATCTCCACCGAAGGGGACAGGACCGTCACGCTCAACGGCGGCGAACTGGGATATGTGTTCGGAGGATCCTCCAACGGGGACGACTGCAGCGAGAACACCACCGGTGTGACCACCGTCGTCCTGAACGGATGCCAGGTACTCAACAACGTATATGCCGGCGGGGGACTGAACCGCACCTACGGTTCGACCGTACTCACGATCGATGCATGCAACGTCAGAGGCAGCGTCTTCGGAGGAGGGCTGGGAACTCAGGGCGTCATCTCCGTCTACGGCCCCTCATCCGTCGAGATGACCAGCGGAATCATAATGGGTTCGCTCTACGGAGGTTCCGCCTACGGAATAACGAACGAACATTCCGAAGTTACCATCAGCGGATGCGAGATCAACGGCTCCGTCTTCGGTGCGGGTCTCGGTGTCCCCGGCGTCGTATCGGTGAACGGAGGCTCCTCCATAATCATCTCCGGCGGACACATAGTCGATTCCGTGTTCGGAGGTGCCGAGGACGGAAAGGTCGTCGGAGGC
>JAEEGL012095067.1_pt1 | contig 17383 bp, 12 predicted proteins | sample 9134231 | NCBI WGS metagenome assembly JAEEGL01 (sample SAMN16246548, study PRJNA631951) | gut metagenome | biome: gut microbiome; feature: rumen; material: fiber-attached | host: Bos | place: Iran: Karaj | collected 2018-10
AGAAGAATATTTTGAATCATCTATAATATTCTCCATCTTGTTTACAGCCAGGATAGCTCCCTTATAACAGATTGCACCACCTTTTTTGTTCTTACAATAGATATATACAATATCTCCGACTTTGGCATTTTTAAGTTGAGTGGTTTGTCTCCAATCAATTCGCTTCAGATCCCTTAAAGCATTATTTATATCATAATAATCTGTGTTGCAAGGTAGTATCCACTCTCTGTGATCATTTTCTGAAGTCTTTCTAATATCTTTGCTAACAGATTTCTTACCATCTTTAGTAACCGGCTTCTTACTATCTTTTACTACAGGCTTCTTCTTTTCTTGTATAACAGGTGCAGGATCAACATCGCCGAAAAATCCGTCTTCAATAATAAATCCATCTTTATCTACTCCGTGTTTATTAGGCTTTCCCATAACATACCTCCATTTAAAGTATTAATTTCTGCTATTATATCCCCTTCTCAATCTCTATCCGGCTACCGTCTTTTGTCTTCTTCACCTTGATCTGCTGAGGGATGTTTTCCATAAGTTCTTCTCTGTGGCTGATGATACCTACCAGTTTTTTGCTTCCTGTAAGGTTGATCAGTATCTCCATAGCACTCTCTATTGACTTACGGTCCAAAGTACCGAAGCCTTCATCTACAAACAGAGCATCCATCTGTATACCGCCCAGATTAGATGACACTGTATCAGACAATCCCAGAGCCAGACTCAGTGATGCCTTAAAGCTCTCTCCTCCGGAGAGATTCCCTACAGGTCTTCTGTGACCGGTATAATTATCAAGTACCTCAAGATCAAGGAAAGTATTACTCTTCTTACCGACAGCATCTTGACGGTATAATTCGTACTGTCCGTCACTCATAGGTATCAGTCTTCTGTTTGCTGCCCTGATTATTCCATCAAAGCCTGCTGCCTGAATGTACTGCTCCAAAGTGATCTTACCGTTACCGGTGGTACCTCTTACTAACTCATATAAACGTTTACTGATCTTATGATCTTTATCTGCTTTTTCCAATTCGCTTCGTCTGTTAAGGATGTTCTTATACTTATCCTCATTCATCTTCAGAACGTTTTCACTGTTGTTACAGTTTCTTCTGAGCTTGGTTACACCGGTATTTTTTTCATCACATACAGCTTTTAATTCATCAATATTTATAACCTCTTTGCCCTTAGCATCTGCCTCGGCATCGGCCAATTGCTTCTTATTTGTAGCTACCGCCTGATTATAGTCATTAATCTCCTTTTCAGATACAGAGATATCATCTTCACTTACTACAAATTCAAGCATAGCATCCACTGAATCAAAACCATTTGCAGATACAGCCTTATCAAGCTTTTCTTTCAGCTTCTTTTCATCTTCTTCCTGCTTCTCCAGTCCCGTCTTTAGTGTCTTCTGCTCGGACTCCAATGAAGCTACTCTTTCATCAGCTTTCTTCTTGCCCTCATCTGCCTTAGTTATATCGGATAGAATGTTATCTTTCTTGGTTTCAGCCTGATTTCTTTCTTTTAAGGCTGACTTCCAATCAGAGAAACCCAATTTTTCAAGAGTCTTCAATGTTGCATTTGTTGTAGTTAATTCCTGTGCTGTATCCTGCTTAGTCTTTGCAAGTTCCTCTAATGCTGTATCAAGATTATCCTTTTCTTCACCTGACGCATTCTCCAGATCTTTTTCAGCTTTCTTAAGAGCCTTGCAGTCCTTTTCAAGGCCGATACACTTCTCGTCGCGCTCATCAGCCTTAGCTTCAACATCAGTTTTTGCATCATTAACCGACTTTATCAGCTCCTCAAGCGAACTACCGGTAGTATCTATATTCAATAACGGATCTTCAAGACAGTTCTTCATCTCGACGCTTAGTTGGTCCAAATATTCGTCAAGTGACGTCTTAGCTGTTTCAACTGCTGTATACGCTTTATTCTTTTTCTCCTGTAGTTTATTCTCTGTCTCCTGAAGCTCCTTTACCTCTTCCTCGGTAATCGAAGAATCTTTCAGTTTTGCCGGTTCTGGATGATGTATCGAACCGCACACCGGACATTTCTCACCTTCTACAAGCTTCTTTGCCAGCAGTCCGGCTCGGCTGTCCTCTAATATACGCTCAGCCTCTTCATATTCCTTTTTTGCCTGATCATAATTATCACGTGCCTCTTTAAATGCCTTTTGCTTTCTTTCCAGTTCACTTTCCCTTTTTTTCTTTTCGGGCAATTGCACATCTATAATCTTATTAAACTTTTCCAGAAGCGCTGAAAGCTTTTGTCCCTCATTCTTAACATTAGCAAGCTCTGTAGGCTTATCTTTAAGCTCTTTAACGGTCTTGTTAAGCTTTGTTATCTTCTCTTTAAGAGCTTTTTCCTTTGCTTTTAATGATAATTCATCAGCCTTTATCTGCTCATCACGTTCTATAAGTTCCTTTTGTTTCTTTTTCAGATCTTCTCGTTGCTTATACTTAGGCTCTTCCTCAGTAATCTTAGCTACAGTCTGCTTTAAAGCATCTGCTTCCGGTTCAAGCTTCTTGGCATTGTCAAAAGCAGACTTAGCCTCAGTAGCTTTAACCTTAGCATTCTCAAGTTTGGTTTCAGAATCGGAGATGCTCTTTTTAGTTGAAGCCACCTCTTCCTGCTTCTTAGTCCAGGTCACATAAGCCTGATTAACATTACGGGTAGCTTTCTTTTGTCTTTCCAAAAGAGTCTTTATCTCTTCTATCTCTGTCTTTCTGCTTTCAAGATTTTCCTTTTCCTTTTGAAGCTTCTCCTTCTTCTCAATAAAGGCATTGTTAGTCTTAGCCAATGCCAGCTCCTCATTTTTCTTGGCAAGCTCAGCTTCAGCTTTTTTTAACTCACTTTTAAGTTCCCCAATTCTCTCTTTATCTGATTCTATCAGTCGTTCTATAATACTTAATATTTCATCTATATTCCAGGTGCTGCCGGATCTGCTTGCTCTTTTCTGGAGTTCTTCAAGTTCGTTGGAAAGCTCTCCTTCCTCTACTGCAGTTACATCATCAAAATACTGTACTATGCTGTCTTCTGCTTTTTTCTTTGCGCTGTAACTTGCATCCATTCTGTCTTTAAGCCTATATTCAATATTCTTATAACCATCTGTCATAAAGATAGTACGAAGTATCTCGGTTCTCTGCTCTGTCTTGGCATTGAGCAGGTTCCAGAACTCGCCCTGTGCTATCATAACTATCTGTTTAAACTGCTTTTCATCTATACGGAGCAGTTCTTTTACAGCATTATTAACCTGGGTAAGCCCCTCTATAGGTGTCTTACCCTCCTCATATAATGTTGCACTCTCTTTCTCCTGTATAAAGCCTGTTCCACGCTGTTTCCTTCTCTCATATGAAGGTTTTCTAAGTATATGATAATTTCTTCCCTGATGCGAGAAATAAAAATCAACATAACTTTCTACATTATCTGCAGCATACTCACTTCTGAGCTTATTTTCATCCCTGTATGTTCCGCTGGTCTTACCGTAAAGTGCGAAACAGATGGCATCAAAAATAGTGGTTTTACCGGCTCCGGTATCACCGGAGATTAAGAATAATCCTTTTTCCTCAAAATCAGTAAATTCTATATCCAGTACTTTCCCTGCATAGGGACCTATAGCACATATCTTAAGTTTAATCGGCTTCATTGATAACACCTGCCTCTCTGGCTGCTGTACGCATTACATCCATTTCCTCTTCAGTGATGTCACAACCATATATCTGTCTGTAAAAATCAGCTATAAGTTCAGGGAATGACTTGTTGTCGGCAATCCTAGATATATCCACCTGTTCAATCTCACGGATATGTGAATTGTCGTAGTCTATGTGAAGAGTATTCGGATACACCTGTCTGAAGATACCCATTGCATCATTTACAACATCTTCATCCGTCAAAGTAACATATATAAAATCATCCGGAGCCTTTATATTCTTTTTATCCAGCAGCTCTTTTAAGGTCCCCCTGATATGCCTGAGATTTCTCATAGGCTTTAAAGGTATCAGTTCTATCTTTATCTTTTTATCATCGGATACAGTTATAAGAGGCACTGTTTTCTCATTATTCGCTTCACTAAGGGAATACTTAAGCGGAGACCCCGAATATCTCACTTCATCACGTCCGACTCTCTGAGGAGAATGTATATGTCCTAAAGCTACATAATCAAAAGCATCAAAGCAATCAAACCCTATCTTCTCTACAAGACCCACACTCTGGGTTCCGACACTTTCAGACCCGCCCAGAGCCGGATCCTCACCGGTACCTGCTACAAACTGATGAGCCACAAGGATATTCTTGTGATTCGGGTCAATATCTGTGTTGCTGATAATGGTGCGTACCGCATCATCATAATTATCAATTTCAGCATCCGGGAAGAAGTGCTTCACCTGGGATGCTTTTACGAAGGGAAGCATGTAGACATCGATAATGGTATCCCCGTCAGACAGGGTCTCTCTGTGTAGTGTACCATCAAATATCGATGAAATATAAATCTCATTTGATGTAAAAAGAGAGCTTCCGAAATTAAGACGGTCATCAGAATCATGATTTCCGCTGACCATGAAAACCTTAATTTCCTTTTTAGCCAGATTAACAAGAAAATAATCCAGAAGATTGGTGGCCGCTTCGCTGGGAATGGACTTATCATATACATCCCCGGCTATAAGCACACCATCTGCAGATTCCTTTTCTGCAATATCAAGAATCTGATCAAGGATAAACTTCTGGTCCTCTATCAGATCATAATCACAAAGTGACTTTCCTAAATGTAAATCCCCCAAATGTATAAATTTCATGCTGCCACCCCTTTATTCCATTATTCTAATACCTTTTCCTTATCCCACTTAATCAGTTCCCCGTTTTTCCATTCGCCCACAACAAATTCCCCATTGGTCTTGGACTTTCTTACAATCTTACCGGTATAAGAATAGTTTGTCCCCAACACCCTATATTTATTACGTCCAACATATTCAAATAATCGCGGTGTGGTCTCAAATTCATCATCTGAACCCATAGGCTTAGTAGTATGATTGTAACACATATCAGAAGGCAAAAAGAATGTATCAATATATATACCTTTATTACGCAGATACTGTTCAATCTGAGCTTTCGTTAATATCTCATTGGATATGCCTTTGTTCTTAACATACTCATCAAAAGCCTCCGCAACTTCCTTATAACACTTTTTTAATGATTCCGTCATATAATAATCTCCTTTTCTATTCTTCTCCAATAATTCTAATATTAATTGCTTCTTTGACAGCACGAATACATTCTTCAATTTTTTTGTTTATTTCATCATCCCAAAAATGCAGAACTATCCAACCCTTATCCTCTAACAAGATGTCCACTTCTTTATCTCTTGCCATATTTCTTCGAATTTTCTTGTTCCAGAACTCATAATTTGTTTGGACAGGCTTTTTTATATCAAAATCTTTGCCATGCCAAAATGAGGAATCACAGAATATGGCTATCTTGTACTTAGTTATTGCAATATCTGGTTTTCCAGGTAATTTATTATAATTTTTTCTGTATCGAATTCCCCGCTGCCATAAAGCAAACCTCATTTTCTTTTCAATAGAAGTATCTTTTGCTTTGATATGCTGCATATTTTTTCTACGTTGTTCAGGTTTTAAAACATCATACATTTTTTTCCAACCAATTTAATGATTCTTTCAAATATCAATCTTTTTAGATGATATTCTTAAATAAGTGTTCGTTTCGTATTTTTGAGCGTAGTTTGGTATATAATCCAAATAAAATGTCTGTGGAATTCCCAGAGCCAACATTCCTTCTTTTTTTCTATATTTCAACATAATCAGCAAATCATTCTCAAACAATCCTAATCTTAGAGCATTAAAGCACTCACTATTTTCAGTATTCCTTTTTGATAACTGCACTTGCTTTTGTGTACGCTTTCCCAATGTGACATAACCCTTTACCAATTCGAGCGTCTGTGTATCTGGAATTTCAACCGGAACATTTGCAAGACTCCGCAAATTACTCTTTGTAACATAGACAACTTTTTTATCAATCCTTTTATTATCCATTTCCAAAAAAGCGGATTGGTCATAAAAAAAATCTATAGCCTCACCCGTAATAGCAATATGCGTTTGATGGCTTGATCTGTCCGTCTTATTTCGAATTACAACATTAGCATTAGCTAATCTAATCGAAATTAACTCCTTGAATATTTCATTCGAAAAAAAACTATCTATCATCAAATCATTATAACCAAGATCAACAAAATAATCTTTTACCAATCGAATAAGTATATCGTAGGCTGCCATTTCAATCCTCCTCTATAGATTTTTTTATTGCTTTAGCTATAATTTCACCTAATAAAGGTGGGACAGAATTACCGACTTGCATATATGTTTTTGTATATGATCCACAAAAAAAATAAGAATCAGGATATGATTGAACTCTCGCTGCCTCTCGTGGTGTCAACCCTCTTGCTTGAAATGGATGTATATACATATTGCAATCATATTTCATATGCGCAGTTATAGTCTTGCAAGGCTTATCAGGTTCCAATTTAAAATATTTGTCCTTGAATATCTTTTCTCTTCTCTTATACGGCATAATATCTGCTATTTTAGGATCTGCAGAATTGTCCCCTGGATTTAGTCTTGAAAAAATCTCTCTATCTCTCCTGTTGTTATACCTAGCCTTATGATTAAACAATACCTTTTGTTGCTTATCTCTATTTATAGTTTTAACATACTTTGATTGCTTTACATTCTTACATCTTGAAAACGTATAACCAGAAATTGCATCTTCATTCTCAGTTTGATTCGGAATACACTTAGCCTCTAATGCTGGCAAATCATTTATCGCATCATTTAAAACCGTAATGGGTTTGCTTTTTCCTACAGAAAAGATATTTTCAAAAACCCTTTCATTATCAATGCCTAATTTATTTCCAACAAAAATTACTCGTTCTCTGTTCTGAGGTATTCCAAAATCCTTTGCATTTAAAATATGTGCAGTAGCACTATAGCCTATCCTATCAAAGTCTTCAGTAATCTGTTCTTTAACACCCAACATTCCACGGACATTTTCCATAACAAAAAAATCAGGTGATAGAATCTCTATTGCTTTTACAAAACTTTTATATAGATGATTACGAGGATCATCAATTAATCTCTGCCGATTGGCCATGCTGAATCCTTGACATGGTGGACCTCCAATTACAACATCAACTTTCTTATATCTTGTCAATTTATCTATTCGGGATAATACATCATTTATATCTCCGGCAATCAAGTGTTTTTCTGGAACTTCAGGATGATTCAAAGATATAGTATCAATACAACACTCTTGAATATCATTTGCTAAACTCATTTTAAAGCCTGCATTATGAAATCCTAAAGATAAACCGCCTGCACCACAAAAAAAATCTGCATAAGTTATTCCTTTTCGGTTTTTTTCTTTTTTTTGTTCTTCTTGCCTATAAAAATTACACCATTTTGAAATAATGCACTTCTCACATAAACCTTGTTTACAGTATGATGCTATTTCTCCTATAATCATTTGAAAATTAGCGCTCAGTTCTTCTCTTTCAGTTTGAAATTCATCATATTTATCAAGTTTAGACTTTTCATTTGTCAAACAACATATCTTTTCTAGGACGAACAGGGCATCCTCATACGAACATTTCTTTTTGACGCAATGGGCTATTTTCATTATATCTTCTAAATCTTTATGCATTTATGCTCACCTGTTTTAAAATACTTTTAGCTATTTCGTATGAAACATTTACTGTCACTGCATTTCCAAACTGTTTATACGCCTGAGCATCTGATACCTCAATCTTAAAACTGTCTGGAAATCCCTGTAACCTGGCACATTCTCTCGGCGTAAGGCGACGAATACCCTTTTCCTGTGTCACGTAATTGTCTTGACACGCTCTATGCATCTTTGCCATAGTTGCAGTCAACGGTCTGGCTATTTTTAAATCTATCTCCGATTTTGCATAATAACCACCAGTTCCATTAGATAATATAGTTTTTAATATTTTTTCACTCAAAAAATATTTGTCCGGAACATCATGTTCTAGCAAATCTTGAAGAGTCTGTTTTAGTTCTACTCCCCTTGGAAATTTATAATCTATATCATCCATCATACATACTAGGAACACTCTGTTTCTGGTTTGTGGTACTCCATAATCCGCACTATTCAGTTGAGCTGAGAATACATGATATCCTAATCCTTCTAAAGTTTCTTTTATCACCTTGAAAGTTCTTCCCCTATCATGGCTCATAAGATTTCTTACATTCTCCAAGACCACGATTTTAGGCTGTTGTCCTCTTCCTTTTTGATTTTCAATTATTTCAATCACCTTAAAAAAAAGCGTTCCACGTCTGTCTTGAAATCCATTCTCTTTACCCATCATACTAAATGGTTGACAAGGAAATCCTCCAATAAGCACGTCATGCTTTGGAATAGAATTGAGATCTACTTGATTAATATCCGCACATACCGCCTTATTTGGAAAATTTCTGTTATATGTCTCCACAGCATATTTATCAAAATCATTTGACCAGACAATTTCATATCCTGCTTTGTGAAAGCCATAATCAAGTCCTCCACAACCGCAAAACAAAGATGCTACTTTCATCATTACCTCTTTCCAGAAAATCCTTCATCAATAAGTTTCGCTTCAATATTAACAATTCTTTGACACTGCTTCTCAGATGGAATCCTTCCCATATTCATTTTGGTTGCTGACATGAGAAAACTAATATCAATCTCCGTAAGACACTTTTTTTCTTTTCCCCATGCTAATGCTTTTTCCCAGTATTCCTGTCCTTTTGATACAACTTCAGCCTGTACTTGAATACCACTTACAAGATATTGGTCTTTTCTGCCGTTGGATTTTTCTTTTTTTACTTCCTCTCTATCAAGTAGTATTTCTTTTATCTTTTCTCCAAGAATATAGTTCTTAGCCTTAAGTGTAATCCAACATTGTTCTTTTTTACACCATTCTGTAACATTTGTAATTGGCCTATTTTCATCCGTAATATGCAAAAAGACGAATTTAATCATCTTGACCAACTCATCAAATAATTGATCCGGAACAACCTGTTTATCCCATATAAGCCTGGTATTCAAACCATAACCAGGGAACTGCTTTTGAATCATAAAATGAAGATATGCTAGGGTGTACACGACTATATTGGCTTTATAGCCTTTTTCATACCAATCCTGCTTTGGAACTAATTTATCTATACATTTGAAGATTATAGCCACCGCTACCGTATCCCTATAATATTGCTCGTTGAATTGGACATCATCCTTATCCCATTCATCAACGATGAAATTGGCAAACTTAGTAAAGTTTTTCTGTGCACCTAAACTTACAAAATAAGGGTATTCTTTCCACGAATTCTGATATTTAGCAAAATCTGTCTTTGTTATCTTCTGATCTTTTGGATTCTGCATCTGATACTTTTTCTTCTCAGCTTGCGTCATCTTGCTCTGCTCTTGTTCATACTGACCACGAGATCTTTCAAAGAACCAATGTGTTTCATACTGTAATCCATTCACAGCAGGCGCATAGAGGCGTCTTGATATCTGCTGCATGCGGATATTAAACTCATGATTTGAGAAGAAATCAGCATCAGATACTTTGTTCTGACTATTTGAACCCCTAGAAATTTTTGGAATTAAGATTTGTGCTTGTTCGTGGTCTGGAATCACGGTCAGTTTCATTTGAACATATATGCCTGATAAATCTGCTTTGTCTTTATACCTCGTATTTGAAAGAGATGCCGTAGTTTGTCCACCATTAACAATCTGAAGATTATTAATAGATGTAACATATGTCCCCCCTGCCTCTGATACAGTTTGTACACTGGTCGCCGTAGCAGATATTCCATTATTATATGCAAAAAACATCCTCTTACTTTCTCCGTCCGCTTCAAGAATGGTTTTTCTTATATTCTTATTTACATTTCCTTTTGCTGATAAGAAGGACCTCACATTTCCTTCCAGTAGAGTACTTCCATATGTATCATATAAATCAGCAAGGATCTCACCTGGAATAACACACAATAAACACTTAACATCATCTGTAGATGCATCACTAGCCTCAAGACAAGGCAATCCTTTTCCAGTTATCTTTAAAAAATCTATCTCAACAGGCTCATGACCATCCCCTGTGCTCATTACACGGTACAGTCTCTGAATATCCCAAATATTATATTCGATACTAATATCGTTTATTCGACCAAGCTCCAGTGTAGATATTTTCCCACTCATTGCTTTATCAGTAACTATAAAGAACTTATATTTTCGAATGGTATGTTCAAGATTGACTATTCTCTCCACTAAATCATATGCCGGTGTACTTATCTCCATTTCATGTCTAAAGTTTCCGTTTAGTGCTCCGTCTAAGAAGGTATTCAATTTCTCAAAAAGCGCATTTGCTTCTGTCAAAGTAAGAGTTTCGACTTCGTCCTCCCCGTCATATTCTGCAATAAATAGTGACATTGAATAATCATATTCATCAAATGAATATGCATCCACTCTATAATTCTTTCTTCCATATTTGCCTATAGAAAAGCACTCTTCAAAATCCGAAATTACATTAATATCCTGTAAATCTTCCAGAACAGTTTTCACAAATGTTGATGCAGTTCCCGCATCATCAGCAGCAGCAAACATCTTAACATTCTCTAAATAGTCTTTTCTAAAGTCTGTCAATTCCATACGTATTCTTCACCAACCTTCCAAGGTTCAATTCCTGCCAAAGAAAGATCATACCTAACAGCTATTATTTCTGCAGGAACCTTTTCGGTAACTAATCTGGGGAAATCCTCTTCTACTCGATAATAATTACTTGATCCGATTCTAAACAAAATGTCTCCATACGCCTGTTTATCAAGATATCCCAATGAAACTAACTTTTCTTCAAATAATCGGCTAGCATTAGGAGCATCATTCAATATGTTTCGCATCTTATCAACATATGCCTTTACCGAAATCGCATCTGGATCTGTTTTTGATGACTCGTCTATATTTATGATAACTAAGTAGCCTGGTATCTCTGTTTCCAGCTGATTTAGAGACGAAATAGTCACTTTATCCTTTCCTGTAGAAACAGCTTTAATCTCATACCATTTATCATTTAAAATAAAGTCTCTGTCTGCTCCTAATGGTCCCTGCCATGCTTGAATAATATCATCTTTTGAAACTCCATTATTCAATAGGCATTGAGCAAATTTTAATTCTCCAACCAAACCCTTAAGTACACTCATCGGGAGCATTTCATGCATAGTGGCAAATAGTCTTTGCCATGCCAAAAACCTTGCGGCCACTTTACTTATTCCTTCTTGTTCTGAATGAGCTGAATAGGAAGTCTCCACTAAATCAACACATAATCTTGCAAATATTTCTTGATTCTTGCTCTCTACAGAAGCAATCTGAGTAGCCCACTTTCCATCTTTGCGTATATTTTTTTCAACTTCAAGTGCCTTACTAGATTTCATCTGGCATGGCTCCGTCACAGTTATAAGAGCCAATTCATCGTAACCTTTTTCGTTAATTCCAATGAAAAAATCCAATGGATGTGATGGATCTAGACGTTGCATATAGCCTTTTTGTGCTTTAAAATCCTCCCACTTACTTATAAAATCAGTCGTCTTCATACTCATCATCCTCCTCGAAATTAAGCATATTCTGTTCACTAACCCTATTCAGAACATACTTCACTTTCTGGCTTTCATTAGATGCACCTTTATAGTCTCCAGGAAATCCCAATCCCAACCCGATTACAGGAAGATCTCCAACAAGTTCAATAGAAGCTTTATCAGAATTTCCCTTCCGACCACTTCCATCCTCTTTTTTAGGATTTTGGTCTTTATCAATTTTAATTACATAAATCAATAGGACCGGTTCCCTTTTTATTTTTAAATACGGCTTATCAGGAATCGTTTTTGCTTCTGGCTTATCTTTATGGAATTGCTTCTCAACTTCTTCCTTCTCAAATTCGGTTAAACCGTATTTGGTGGCTCCTGGCACTCCTACTCTTGCACGCTGACCAGATATAAGCAAACAATTATCATCAGTCAGCATTACACGACTTGAATACTTAATAGTTTTGCAAACATCTTCACTCTTAATGTATTCCGATTCCACTAGATCTCCGCTTCCGCCTATAACAGCAACTGTCCAATACAGAAACTCTTTTGAATTTCTAATATGTGCGGAAAGATCAGTAGAGTTAAACGGAATATGTCTGGGATGCGAAACAAATGCAGAAATATATTTAGCAATTATTTCTTTTTCAACTCCAGAATAAACCAGTCTGTTTTTATCATAATTCAATTCTGGATTAAAGTATTTACCAGCGGATGATAAATCACTTAACAATTCATTAGTAAGTTCCAAATTGACCTTCAAGCATTTTGATTTATTAGCAATCAATTTAGGTGTTTCTACAACTTCTGCAGCAAGAGAAATCCACTGTTCAACTGTAGTGGTAGCTCTCATTTTTGAACGTGCCGTTACAAACAATGAGGCCATGTTCTGTTGGACTTTTAATCCAAAATCTCTAGGAGTAAGTCCGACTCTCCTCATTTCAACAATTTCGTCTCTTAATTCATCTGTTGCATTAGATATATACTCATACCAGCCCATAGCAGCCGGTTCCATCCATATCTTAAATAATTTATCATAGCCATTTCTGTATCCGAACCATCTTCCCATCTGCATTAACGTATCATACATCTGGGAATTTCTATCAAAATAGCTTACGCTCAAGCCCTCTAATGTCAATCCTCTTGATAAACTATTCCCGCCAACAGCAATTACTCGCAGCCCAGTTTCTTTATATGGCTCATAATCTAATCTCTCAATTCCCTTTTCTTTTGATTTCTGGTTAACTAATCTGACAACAATCGGAGCTGTTGATTCATACAACCTTTCAAGAACAGTTACCCATTTCTGATTGGTTAATTCTTCTAGATGAAACTCTTCCCAAACACTGAAGAGCCCCATTATTTCTTTCTGCGCCATAGCTTGCGTATATGGCAGCTTGCTATATGATTGTATCTTCAAAAGATATTTAGATAGATATTCATTAACAAGATCAAAAACTTGATCTTGTACATTAACGAATTGACTAACATTAATAAGCATAGATCTGTGAGATTTCATATTTCCAGCCAGATCCTGTAAAGTATTTACTAGAAGAAAGTACTTAATTGCCTTCTTTAAACTTTTTGGCAAATAGGGTACAATATGACTTGATTTTGCCCTTGACCTAAAGACAAATACATTATCATTTTGATCTATAACAACATCATCAATCACTTCTAGCGAATTTCGATATTCACCATCCGGAGAAAATATCTTTCTAGCACCTATATAATGTGTTGGGGCAGATAATGCATATATAAAATCACTCGGGAAAAGATTAAATTCTTCTGTGCCTTTGTCTAATTCAGGATCTATAAAAATATTAGCAAACGGCGTCGCCGTAACTGCAACATAAGTCGAACGATTAAATAGCTTTAACACTTCTACAATAGCATTGTTAATTGTCGTTGGACTTTTATCCGGCTTATTTGTATTAACAGAAGCATTATCTGCCTCGTCATCAATAAGCAATAACGGGAGATCGATTTTATCACCCACATGATCTGTATTTCTTGTACTTAACCAAGTAGCTAAATTTTCCAGAACACTCTTATTCTTTTTTAAAACAAGAATAACAGGCTCATTGAGCCCTTTGATTGTGAAATTCAGAGACTGAAGTTTGGCGGAACTAAAATCGGACAAAACATCTGTAAACTGATAAGCAGTTCTATTACTATCTATACTTCCCACTCCAACATATTTCTTTTCTGGATTTTTCTTTAATACATTTCTACTATTTAACCCTACAAAACCAGCATCCACTCTTTCCTGTGTTTGCTTACGTAAGCCTTCTATAGTACCCGTTAACAAGATAATAATTTTATATCCCGCATCAGCCGCTTTGTTACATAATGCAAGATAGTTAGATGTTTTTCCTGATTGAATATCACCTAATACTAATCCTTTTCTCTTCCATCTGCCTTCTTCAGCTGGATTGCCACATAAATCGAGAATATCATCACTGACTTGACCAAGAGTGTCAATTACTTCTGTTTTCCATCCCTGGTCTACTTCAAGATACTTATAATATCTATTCCAGTAGTAGAAGTTAATCTTTGCTTTTCTACTTGCAATCCAAGGATGATAGGTGACGTCATTTATGACACTGTTTCCCATGTCCATTCGCACTTTATAGCTCGACTGTAATTGCTTCTCTACATAAAATTTTTCATTTTCTTCCATTGGCATAAGTTTTGCCACTTCTTCTATGGCATTCTTTATGTCATCCTCCGTTGGATTAGTATCACCAATTTTAGATTTGATTATCATTCGTGCCATGTTCTCGCATATGTTTAGATCAGCCATTAATTTTCTCCTCCGCACATACTTTCTTTATTTCATCCGTGTAATATAAAAAGGGTTCTACGGTTTCAAAATTCTTCATTGTAGTATCTAAATGATCATCTTTTATAGCTTGCTTAATAATCTGTCTTGCCATAAAGACAACTCTTTCGCACTCATCCTTCTCCTTATCATGTACAAATTTCACATCAGAATGCATATCCATATGCAAGTTATTAAATGGTAAATTATTCTGTACTGTCTCCAGATACTGTTTCAGAAGTTTTATTGAATCCGGATCTAATCGATCCGTAATCAACTCTAATGAAGGATGTTCCATATTTACAACATATCTGACACCATCTCTTGTTTCAACTTTATCCCAAACATGAACAACATTATCCGCTGTCTCTCTCTTTGCCCTAAAAGAAACAGTTCTTTTACTTCCAGCAGACATAGTTCCTACTAGTTGTTTTAACCTAGTTTTTACTACTTCCGGAGGATAAGCAGTTGATTTCTTTATATCCAGAGTCCACAAATCATCAAGTGAATTGGGAATATCTACTCTTACACGTGTCAATTTAGTAAACTCATCCATTCTAATAAGTCTAAACCATGTCCCCCATGTAATTAATCTTTTGTTTCGGTAAATATAAAAACCCTGTAGATTCCTTAACCCATCTTTTCCGCCATATAAATCTATTTCATCCTTAGTCATATTCGATGGATGTGGAAGCAAATATGGTCTAATAAGAACGCGCCCTTCTCTTCCAGAAATTTCTATTTTTTCGTCATCCATCACTATCGTACTTTTGGCTGTAAAAAATGGATCAAAAGCAACCAATTGAATACCGTTCATCGTTATCTTTATTTTCTTTACACCATCACCCGACAAATATCTATGAAAAACAAGTTCAAGATGTTTTTTAACATCTCTCATCTTTTCTTCCAACGCTTGTTCTAATGTAACACTTCCAGATTTAATCTTGTCAAGATTTTCCCATATTACAGCAGTACCATTTTCATAATTATTAAGTATATCCGCCCCTACTTGGTTCGATAAATCTTCTTCATTTAGCTGTTGCAGGCTCCATGATTTTGTTTTTAAAATATGATCCAAATCCCATCTTCTTCCCACAACTTCACCAAACTGTTTCGAAACAACAGTTAATCTTCTACACTGTGATAGTGATGCGGTTTTCATTCCAAGTCCATATCTCCCTAAATCCTCGTCACTACGTTTATCCGATGGGCTTGCTGTTCCATATCGCATAGCCTCAGTAATTGTATCATTATTCATCCCCTTTCCATTATCACAAATCACAACAAAGGGCAAAGGAAGATAATTGTAAAGAATAAGTATCTCCGTTGCTTTTGCAGCTATACTGTTATCAATAACATCTGCCACTGCAGATTCAATTGAATAGCCTATTGCTCTAGTAGACTCCATTAATACCGGCGCAAAAGGCGGGCACTCGATATCTTCTAATCTCATTATTTTTCTCCCGAATAATTTTCTGGCTTTCTCATCATTCTGTACAAAGCATCATAATCATCAATAATAAATTCTCTAGCACTTCCTTGAAATTGAACTAATACCCCTTTTTCTAACAGAATATTGATTACTTCCTGTATTGTTTCAATTGGGAATGCCTTAATTATCTCTTGTTTTGTAATACATGTCTTTTTAGAATCATTTTCTTTTAAATATTCAAGTATTGTTTTTAGTTGCCGGGCCTTTAACATGTAAAACGGTGAAACATTTACTGTAGACAACCATCTCAAATACCTATCACGTTGATTTTCAAACCACTCTTTGCAAACGCAAAACTTTTTTCCGTGAATTAGAAACGGCTTTATCCAGTAACGAACATGCCCGTTTTCATCCATCAATTGTTTTTTTATTTCCAGTTGATCATCTATTTCAATTAGAAATGTATGCTTAAACCCAAACTGATTGCGCGAATACTTACGATTTAACAATTTACTAATCATCTCCTCAGACAGTTTATCTTGCTCAATCAGTTCAGAAAATGTTCTTTGAACCAACTTTCCTATTTTTTCTTCTTTTGAATCCTCTTTCGGAGTTTTTCTGCTTTTCCTTTTAATGGGTTTCAAATTGATTCCCGCATGTTCTTTATAATCATACTCAAGAATAACTTCATCGTTTTCTTTTAGCCACTCAAGTGATTTGTTTATTCTCTTACAGCTCTCAATTACTTTTTGGGCAGATTCATTATTAGTATTCTTATCTGCAAGTTTTTCATAATACAGAATTGCTCTTCTCAGCGATCCAGCAAATTTAGCGAAGTCCTTATCTACATGAATCGTAATATCATCCAACTGCATATCTTTGATATAATTGTTTAGTATTTCATCACGTTCCACTAAATGCTCGCCTAGGATCTGCATACATTTATCATGCAAAGATATATAATCATTTTTGTATTTTTCCCATACTTTTTTATCAAGACCGCCAACATTACCTAAAGATTTTCTTGAATAGTGATCATCAAGTGCCAAAAAATTAGCCAACTTCATCCTAATCGACCCAGTACTCCGAAAATTATCTGGTTTCTCTGAATGAAGATTTAAATTATTCAGCAACTTGCTAAGTGCTATTATTTCAAATGTCGAATCTGACATTTTATTTATCCAAGACAAATCTCTATGTACATATAAATCAAGGGCTAACATAACTTCTTCTTCAAGCCAATTTGGACTCCTCATTTCATCACCTCATCATTACACGTTTATATGAATAGTTTCTTAAATGTTATCTTGCGTATCCAATATATCAAATACTAATTATTGTTTTATCTAAAGAAAACGTATTATATCCTCTATTAGCCACATATCCGCCGGTAGCCAGTCTACACTGTCTATATTGTCCTTATCGAGCCACCGTGCTGCCTCGTGTTCCTTTAATGTCAGGGTACCGTTTTTCACCTTGCACAGGTAACAGTCCATG
>JAEEGL012546179.1_pt1 | contig 17383 bp, 15 predicted proteins | sample 9134231 | NCBI WGS metagenome assembly JAEEGL01 (sample SAMN16246548, study PRJNA631951) | gut metagenome | biome: gut microbiome; feature: rumen; material: fiber-attached | host: Bos | place: Iran: Karaj | collected 2018-10
ATCATCCTGTTTTTTTTCATCGCGCGAAAAAACACGGATTTCTCCGATATCAGTCCTTAAGAATCGATTCAGTACAGCATTACCAAAACTGCCTGTTCCGCCTGTAATCATTAATGTTTTGTTAGTAAAAAGTGACATAGTGTTTTCCTTGTTTTTGTCAGTTTTATGGAACTATTATTCATTCGTATTCAATATATTATTTAATCCTAGAATCATCTGCTTATTAAATCAACAAAACTCATATCCTTGTTTTTTTTGGGATTATCCTTAAATTTTTTCCTCTTGCATTTTAATCACAAAGTAAATCAATACTATATGTTTAATGCTTTCTGAAAATAACCATCTTACTTGAAATATAATTACAAATAATTACTATACAATTACTTATCAATTTCCATAAAGTAGCGTTACATCTTTTAACATCCACAGTAATATACATTATTATAATATCTATAATTCCCGTAATAAGCCTTGTTACTATAAAAGCACAACCCTCTCTAATGATAGTCCTCACATCATATTCCAAACTTTTAAACACATATAACTTATTTGTAATGAAAGCAAATGTAACAGCAATAATCCAAGCAATTACATTTGATGATATGTTTGACAATTGAGCAATTTCATATAACAAATAGAAAAATGAAAAGTTTATTATAGTAGTTAAAATCCCAAAAATAGTATAAAGAAATATAATTCTGTGTTTTGTTAGAAAATCTTTAATGTATCCCATATAAATACCTATGGTGTATATTTCCCAAATAAATTCAAAAACAATATCTTCATTAATTCCCAATTACCATGAAAAAAACTAATCTTCGTTGGAATCTTTCCATCCTTTGGGTAACATCTTTTTACAGGAACTTCACAGGCTCGCATACCAATCTGAGTCGCCCGTACTGAAAGATATGCTAAAAGCTCATATGTCATAAAACAATCTCGTAAAGGTTTTACTCTTTCATCAAGAAGATATTTATTAGAATATGCTCTGAAAGCATTTGTTGTATCGGTAAAATGTTTATGAGCTGTAAGTGATATTATAGGGGCATGTATCAATCTTAATGCTAATAATCTGAATATGGGTGTTCGTAACGCCATACCTCCTTTTATAAATCTAGAACCTTGCACAAAATCATACCCGTTTTTTAATTTCTCTATAAACTTAGGAACATCTTCTATACTATCTTTGTTATTTCCATCGATAGTAATAACTCCCTTGTACCCCCTTTCAAGAGCCCACCATATTCCCATACGAAGTTGAGCTCCTTGCTTCCCTTGTCCCTGCTTTGAAAGAAGGGTATTTACACCTATATTCTTCAAACATTGTTCGTCTAGTGAACCATCTGTAGACCCCCCATCACAAATAACTACATCAACAAGTCTATGAATATTATGTCTGTTTGCTCTTAAGAGTTCTTTAATTATCCTATCACCTTCATTTATAATAGGAATTAATAAAACGTAATCTCCTTTCTTTTCTTCATATTCATTTGATACGAAATCAGGAACTCCTTGAATATCTTTGTATTTTTTCATCTTTCAGTTATGCTCACATTTATTAATAAACAGCGTATAATTGTCGAACATAATCCATAACCTCGAAAATTTTTTCAAGATTATCTTGTTTTTTCATCTCAATAGAAACAGCTCCATCATAATTGTTACATTTTAAAACACTAAGAATATCTATGTGTTCTTGATGTCGATTAATCTTTTCTAGATTTGGTTCACTGATATGAACATGCCCAATTAACTTCTCCGCTCCTCTAATAATTTCCACTTTTTCTTGGTTATACAACATTGTCCCAAGGTCACAATTCAACTTCAATGAATCACATGTCGCACGTCTTATGAAATTTATCGCTTCTCCTGTTGTATTTAGAAAATCAGTTCCATATATTCTAGGATTAGCCTCAATTGAAAGAATTACATCTGCCTTTTTGGCATTTTCTGCCAGTTTACCAAAAAAGTCCACAGCTATCTCATCGTTTTCTTCTGAATCATTCTTATACCCGTTCCTATTTTTGGGACAGCCAAATACAGCATTTTTTGCACCAACAGCATTCACAAATTCAAATACTTTTTTGCTATATTCTAACAAACTTTCTCTTTCTTCATCACTTCCAAAAATGTTTTCTTTTTTTCCATACCAAATGGACTGACACGAAAATACTTTTAATCCAAATTCCCTATATAATCTCTTCGCCCAAAATGAAGCCTCTTTCGTGTGTTCATAAGGATTATTCTGAAATAGTCTTGAAGGCGCAATCTCTATACCATCAAATCCTTTATCAGAACAAACTTTATATATCTTGTCATCATATGCTTTATCCCATGCTATATTACTAATACATAAATTCATTTACAAATCCTTCTTTTTCCACAACTTCATAAACTGAACTATGTCTTTTATTTCATCATTTATTCTACAAATATAGCCATCGTTATGTCCGAAGACTTCTGAATACTTCGTCTTAATATCATAATCAAAAAAGGACTCAAGCCTATTTTCCCAACCTTTATTTCCGATAACATATTCATATATCATTCCTGCAGATACAGGAGGCGTAACCAAATTTATAAGCTCAATTTTATTATCTAATATCCTGCATATATCAACCCATAGTCTTCCAAGATTATAAAACTGGTATCTACTCCTACTATCAGTAAAAGAAAGCGCGTTGAAATCATTCTTCTCAAAAAAATGTCTCATACTATCCAAATCAGCAGAATCAGAAAGCTTATAAAAACCATTATCCGCTAATATGTAACTGTTTTGAATACATTCATTTTTATTACACAATTCTTCGAACTTCTCATGTTTTAACATAGATGGAACAATCATATGAATGTCATAAAGGAAATTTTTCTTGATTCCTTCTCCATACAATGCAGGAAGACGAATAATTGTCGTACTCGGAAATTCTATTCTGACCCATTCTTCCAATAAAGCTCGATTCCGACCATAGGCAGATACCCCAGATAGTTCCAGTCCAATACTTTCATCAACATCTTTTGTCTTGCTATATACCGCTACCGTTGATATTAGAACAAGCTTCTTCGGTTTTATCATCCTAATGTTAGTTAATGCTTGTTTAATAATATCTAAGTCTCCGTCAGGATTAGCATTTGCTAGATACATGGTAGAAGGAACTCCAGCATAGACGCATAATTCTGGTTCTGTTCCATAGTAAGTATGGACATCCGTTGAGTGACATGTTGCTTGAAAAAAATGTGATTTTGCTAAATTCCCCCCAACAAAACCTGTGACACCTACTAATAAATCGCGTATACTCATATATGATTATTATTTCTGTATTTTTTCTATACTTTCAAACAGATATTTTTGTTTTCTAAAAATCATATCGAGATTTAGACTCAGATATTTTATGATTATGCTCTGAGTGAAAAATAACCCCAGAAATCCAAATGAGATTATAAGTATTGTAGTAGTCCATCCAACAATCGGAATCCCCATAAAATAAACGATAATCGTATAAATTAATTCAGCAATTGTTACAATCATCATAAATAATGTAAAACCAATACTAATCCTATATCCAGCATTTGTGTAAAGTGTCAGACTGTCTATAGCTAGAGATAGCTTCGATCTTTGATTATTTGTAACCTTTCCAGAAAACGAAAGGGAACTCATTTTTAAACCAGACGCGACATATGCTGCTTTTCTATATGGTATGCAAGAGTACGAAGAATGAACCCGATTAACTGCTCTTCTCGTAACAATTCGAAATGCGTCTGTATGCAGTTTATAAATACTTCCACTATTGCCATTGAAAATCTTATAAAACAAATTACTGCTATAACTCACTTGATCCGGGCACACACACACAATATCATTACCTTCAAGGGAAATCCTGTACGCATCTATTATAAGCGATTTTTTATATGGCATTTGCGTTGAATCAAACTCATAGATGAAATCACCAATTGCCACATCAATTCCAGCATTCATAGCATCTTCAACTCCATGATAAAGGCTCATATGAATTATGGTAATTGGAGTTGTTTTATTTTTTGCCCACCTCTTTATGTTATCAATAGTATCATCTGTACAAGAATCATCAACTGCAATAATCTCATAATTATCAAAGTACTCTTTCAATTCAGAATCTATATTCTCAAAAAAGTTTATAACACTATTACCTTCATTATGTAGATAAATAACCGCTGAAACAAACGTCTTTTCTTTTAGAAAATCACTCATTTAACAAAACCTCATCCATATCATATACCGTATTAATTTTTCCCGACAACACACTTACAAAAGTTGGATTAGAACAATGTTTACGTATTAACGTAGGTCTTGAATCATCAATTTCACTGTCCATAAGTATTGGCTTCATGCTGAATAAACTTCTGTAATAGTTAAACTTGTATTCTTCTTTTAGATATAATCTCGCTAATTGACTCATATATGGCCATGCACTCTTAGGTTTAAAGTCGCATTCATTGCAATTTCCAAGGGAATTACCATTACACCATTGTTCGATCTCTTTCTGACAATGAAATTTTGCTACATTATCATAGCTTGTTTCGTGAGGTGTAAAAGTCACACTGGTAAGACTATGAAACCCAGCCTTTCCAAAAGGCATTATACTAAAAAATGGACCATCCATTACTGTTATCCCTACATGCCTAAGATTATCATTTACTTCACATAGAATAATTTCACATTTCTCATATTTAATCTTAAATGGAGAAAATATTCCACCCTCTGTGATTTTTAAGATCTCATTAACACTCGCATATGTAGCATTAAGAATAAATGGTGTTTCAATTACTTTCCCTTTGAGTGGAATCTCCCAAAAAGTTCCTTTCCGAATAATCTTCGTTGGAGTACAATCGTATTCAATCTTAATATTTGGTAAATAGTGTATTTCCTTCAAAAGCTGTTCTTTAAGAAGTTGTGCATCATATGTATATTCTTTAGTAATAAATACCCCATCACACATACCTTTCTTAAAGTAATGTTCTAAATCAGTTTCAAAACAAGGAATGCTTGCATTTTTACAAAAGACTTTAAAATCACTTTGATTTGTCCAGCTAAGCTTACTGCTTGTTGCATATATCTGTTCAAAGTCTTTATTTAAACAGAATCCATAATCTTCACAAAAACGTTCAAAGTATCCTGCACTTTTCTTAGCTGTAGATATGGACCTTGGGTAATGGTATCCCATATGCACCCTCGCTTGGTTTATATAAGACGCTCTAGAAAACACATTATTCTCTTTTTCAACTAATAGTATTCTCTCTTTCCTTTTTCCACAAAAAATTGCAGCGTAAAGCCCGTAGAATCCTCCACCAATTATTACTTTATCATAAACATTATAATTCATATTAATAGACCATATTCTTCAAATAGTTTGCATATTTGTCATTTTCTATCGTTCTTATAATCATTTCCAATAACACTTATATAAATGATGATTTACTTGCTCTTCTTTTGGTGGAAGTACCATAAAATTGCCATAAATATTCCTTAATATTTGGTCATAACCTTCTGGAATTCTATATTGTTCCCCTTCAAATTCGGCCAGAATATAATTTTCATAACATTCTTTAAGAGCTCGATTCCCTTCATCATAAAGAGATTCTAGAACACCCACATATTTTGAATTACTGAAACTATACTTTGAATGTAAATTATATGCTCGCTTCAATTCTTTTTCCTTTCCCCCCAACAAAACTTTCAACACTAAAATACCCAATTTTTTTATTACTGAACATTGTTTTAAATCTATTACAAAATAGTTATAAAACTTATAATGCCTTCTTAGCTTTTTTTCCCATGTTAAAAACTCAAAATCATTTTCTGGTTGTCCATCAAGAGGAAATATATCAATATCTATTCCCATCGTTCCTTCGCTATAATCAACACCATATTCATACTTAACTGTTCTTCTATCAAGAAGCTTAGCATATGGCAGTCTAGCCTTTTTACTCAATGGATCCACAACCTCAAAATCATTCCCCTCCAAAATGTTGTAATGACGAATCAAAAAATCATAATCTGCTCGAGGCATCATAACATCTATATCGTCATCCCAAGGAATAAAGCCTTTATGTCTTATGGCTCCAATCAATGTACCATATGCTAAATAGTAATGTAACTGGTTTTTTTCACAAAACCGCTTAAACTCTCTCAACAATGCTATTTGTACCTGTTTTATTTCATCATCATTCATCTCTATCATAAATATTTCCTTTTCCTTTTTTAACAATACAATTATCGAATATATAATCCCGGTTGACTATTATTCCATCGTAACTTATTTCCTTCTCTTTCCTTTTTGTATGTATATCCATTATATTCCATTACATCAGGAAGCTCCTCATTGTTACCTACATAAACAATTGCTTGTGGTATAAACATTTTATCAATATGATTATTTGCGTAATCACCTGAAATAGATTTAACATCGTACTTATCCTCTTTAAAAGCATTTAGCATCGGATAGATACCACATAAATTTTGCTCCCAGATACCTATTTCAGTAAATTCATTCTTTTCTATAATTTGTAAGAATTCTTTACTCGTATAATCCCATGAAAAACTGCCATACTGTTTTATTTTTTTTTCATCGTATGTCTCCTGCGAAAACAGTGGTTGTGCAGTATCATATTTACAAATGAATTGAACATTGGATACCATAATTATCATTAATAATACAATTGCAACTTTCATAGCCGTTTGATTTTTTAGATTTTGAAAAGCGATTCCAACATTTATTGAAAGTAACCCCATACATGGCAAAATATATCTAACAATACTTTGTTTAAATGGCATACTTGCCATACTTATTATCATGCCTATAATAGGAGCTATTAGAAAAACTCTATAGTTCTTCCTCCTAAAAAGAACGAATAATGTAGAAAAAACAATTATAATAAATAATATACCGTATGGTTGAATATCATGATTAGCATTATTACTAATAGTATAATAATTCCAATCAGTAAAAGTACTTGCACCGACCAAATTATAAAGCTTTCTACCTAAACTAGGTAAAAAGCGATTTATCTTGCGAATCCGACCTCCACAGCAATAAATAACCGACATAATAATACGTCCAATAATTTCAAGGAAATTATTGTTATCAGAAGCCATATACGAAGACGCCTTGATAGCTAAAAAGTCTCCATCTAAATCAACATAATTTGAATACCAATAAAAAACATTTAATATTATTATTGCAAAAATTACGTCAACATAGCAGCTTATTTTAATTCTATTTTTTACCATCCAAAACAACAAAACAATACCCAGCGGGAAAAGAATCGTTGCAGACGTAATCTTTGTATTAATAGCTAAACCAACACAAATCCCAAATACAAAAAAATCCTTTTGGGAAAGCATCTCTTTCTGGAGAATATTCAAATAATAATAAAAACACAAAAATACAAATGAAGTACATAACAAATCATTTTGCGTTGTTACAGATTGTAGAATAATAATTGGTAAACTAGCTACAGTGATTAAACTAATAAATCTACATAAAATATTTATCTGTAATAATACGCAAATTTTCCACATAGATAGTATTATTACAATGTATGATGATAATTGCAGAAGATTTACAAACAAATCAGAACCTTCTGTTAGTAAAAACATATGTGACAGAATAATTTCTGAAGCAGGTGATGTATAATTCATTACTATGTAATTTGATGGAATATTATTAACACCATTTTTGTAATAAAAAAAAGCCCTTGGAAGGTGATAAACTAAACTATCAACGTTTTCTGGAGGATAGGTCATAGCTCTGACTATACTCAAAATAACTGTTATTACAATGAGTAGTATAGCACAACTTTCTAAAACTCCAAATCTGATCAATGGAGAAGAGAACAAGGTTCTTTGATTTGCAACTTTTAGAATTCCTTTTAATTTATATCCCAGATAAAACGATATTAAAAGCCAACAAACAAGGATAGAATATCTATTATATAAATTCAATAATGATAATATATTGGCTACAACTACTATAATTGACGATACTAACAAAAAAACTAACAAGAGACTGTCGATAATATCTTTCTTCTTAAAATAAAAAGTTAGGAACATTAGAATCGTTGCCACTAAAAAAATAGATAGTGCCATTTATTTTTATACTCCATCATAATATAATAGATTTAATAAACAGATTTAGAATGTAAATTGAAAATATAGATTAAAATAGTTTAATATGTATGTGAAGTGTTAATTATTTTTTGATACTTTATTCTATCTATGAACCATATTTTTGATTTTTTAAAAATTGAGGAATTATGATAAATAATATAATATAACAGAGGAATAGCAACTATACAAGCAACAATTCTTATTCCCAAAACCGCCCAAGAATTTTTTATGGTAATAAAGTTACATATTATTTGAATAACAACACACACTGTAAATGTACACAAAGCATAAATTGCTTGATTAATAAAGTATACTTTTAATCCTTCTCGGAAATATTTTTTAAATAAGACAATCGCAGATCCAATAAACCCAAAAACAAAGAGAGAAATACATGTTGCAATAATAATCCCATGAACACCAAAATGCTTACCCAAAACAAAATTCAAAATTATATTGCAAACCATTTCTCCTATAACACGACCTCTGTTTTCCCACCAAAGTCCTGCTGCATCAGAATATAATGACCTCACACTTCCCATACAACTAATATAAAAGTATACACACAGAAGTATCACCACTCCCTGCGAAAACATTGAGTCCTCTCCCACCCAAACTTTCATGAATGGTTGATATAAACTATATAAACATATCGCACATGTTCCAGCAATTATCATATAAATAAAGTCAAGCTTTTGAAAATCAGAATAATTCTTGTCTATCGTTTCTGCTGCAACACTGTTACCTATACCAGCCAGCATCGATGTCGTCAGTATCCCTAATAGATTAATGACATTTAAAAAAATGTAATTATAGTATAAATTGTATATACCGGCAATTTCTAACCCCAAAAAAGCCGACAAAAAAATACTATCAAATCCATTCCTAGTAATATAACACAACCTTGATATTCCAAGACCAAAAACTTTCTTTTTTATCGATTTTATTTGCTCAGCTGAAACTTGTCCTTTACATTTATATTGTGGAAATTTTTTGTCAACAATTATAGATATAAGCAAATTATTTAGTATGGTACCAATAATAGAAGCGATAGTATAAAAATAAAAATTTCGAAAACTTAATAAAATCCATATCTGTAATCCGTTAACAACTACAAAGCTCACTATTGAAATAAAACTTAATATATCTTGACGTTGAAAAGCCGATAAGATTGAGCCCTTATATGCGAACATCCAATATGACAAAACAGTATTCAATAAGTATATAATAAATATCAAATAAATATTGATTCCATCCGGACATTCCGCATCCTTAATCAAGAATTTTAAAAAAGGAGTTACCAAAGCACCAGAAATAAATATAACTAATCCGATAATTCTATATATCTTTTTATACAAATTTAAAAGCGCACAGATCTTATCATCATCTTCCTCAGAAATCGGTTTATACATACTAAATACCATTGCACTACCGATTCCAAGCTCAGCAACACATAAAACTTGCAATATAGAACTGAAAACCCCTTTTAATCCGTTGTATTCATTTCCCATTATTCGAATAAAAATTGTTTGTGTAATAAAAGGAAGAATAATTGTTATTAACTTTGCTAGCATGCCCACAAAAACATTTCTTTTCGTGTTTCTTGCTCGTTGAAGTATCATTTTCTTTTCCTATTTATTTTATTAAGAGAGATAAGAAAATTTAATAGATGAGGTTTGTTAAGAAGAAGTAGAAACCTAACTATTTTCTTCTTCCAATTATGTGTTTTCGTATTCATCGCAAGCTTTATAATATATGGATCGGATAAAATCATATGCATATTATCTTTAGATTCCCCTATTTGTAATTGAAAGACAAGTGCATTAAAAAGATACTCACAAAAACCTTCGTAATAAATACCTGTAGCATTCACACCCCATCGCTCATGAGCCATTATAACTTCTCTGTATATTTGGGAAATTGCAAGATAGTAATCCGGTGTTATTTTCTTTTCCTGTTTATCAATTAAACATCTGTAATGATAAAAATGTGAGTCAAAAACTTTTATGCTAGAAATATGATCATAGTATAGATAATTAAATACAATATCCTGTGATCTTCTAAGTGAAGGAAAACCCAATCTATATTTGTCAATTATCTCTTTTTTATAAAGCTTACATACTGGTCCTCTCACTAACCCATTCACAAATAGTTTAAAATACTGATGTCTTATTTCTTCTTTACTACAACATGATAATGGTTCTACTTTTTTAAAATCACTATATAAATACTTGTTCCCATCATAATAATCACATATACTGTCTGATATTAACAAATCACAACCATTGTTACTATCAATTTCCCTTATATAGACTTCTAACATAGTTCTTTCAATCCAATCGTCTGGATCAATGAACATAACATATTCTCCAGTAGCATGACATAATCCATTATTTCTTGCCGGTCCAGCACCTTGATTCTTTTGAGATAATACTCTTATGTTTGTATTTTTTTCTTCCCAGACTCTTGCTTTTTCCTCTGTATGATCTTCTGACCCATCAATAACAATAATTATTTCCCAGTCAATATAGGTCTGATTAACTATGCTTTCTATACATTTATCTATGTACATTTCCGAATTATATGCAGGTATTATAATGCTGATTTTCGCCATTCTATTAACCCTTTACCTGCAAAGCCATTTTTCTGGATGTTGCAATATATATAGTTTTTTTTCATTATAGTTCATATTTCTGAAATCAAATACTTTGGTTTGATATTTCTCTCTTAATTCAAAAACATTTGCTATTTTATGAGCAGGGTTTCCCGCAATAACTGTATGCTCTTCTAATACGGATTTTGTTACAACTGATCCTGCTCCAACTATAGTACCTTTTGCTAATTGTACGCCAGGTAAAATAATAGTCCCCGTTCCTATAAAACAATTATCTCCTATTACGATTTTCCCAACATAATCTGTCCCATTTGTATGAATTTTAATTGCTGAATTATCATGGGTTACGAAATTAACCAAAGTTGAAATAGTAACGTTATTTCCTATAGAAACAAGATATGGTTCTCCTATAGGAACACGAGAAAAAAATCTTACCCCAGTTCCGACTTCCATACCTCCTTCAATATGTTTTTTTAATATACTTTCACTTGTTACATTTCCCCCCATAATTAGGTTAATGAATCTCCTTAAAATCTTCCTCATAAACCCACCTTTATTATATTCCTGAATATATCTTCTTATATATTTCTTTTAACATCAGTATATTATTATTCAAATCTAACTGTTTTATAACACTTTCATAAGCCTTTCTTGATATTGTCTCTGCAAGTTCATCATCTTGAAATATTTTTAAAATATAATAAGACAACATATAATACTCATCTGGAGAATAGAGAAATCCATTATTTTTATGTGAAATGAAATCTGGAATCCCGCCAACATCTGATGCCACTGTTGGTGTCCCAATTGACATTGCTTCCAGTAAAGAATTTGGAGAATTCTCAATAATTGATGGTAATATAAACACATTACAGTTCAGATAGTGTTTAAGCATATTATCTGGTGTTTGTATTCCAATAAATTTTACATTTTCTTTTAAATCATATCGCGTTATTAGTTCACAAATATACTTTTTATAACTACTCTGTTTAATTCTTGAGCTAACATTCGTTCTTTTCGAGTAATAATCCTCCCCTGCAACATATAACTTTACATCTGGAAACAAAACCTTTATTTCTTTAATAGCCTTAAGTGCTATATGAAGCCCTTTAATAGGATATGAAGACTGAGATATAAAAATTGAATGTCTTTCACACTTTTTAATGCACCATCGCTTTGAATTAATTATAAAATCATGTCTCAAATTTTCATTACAGTGAAAATAGTTAATGTTAGGATTGATTCGCTTTACCATCGCAGAATCAAATTCTGTTCTTCCCATGACATTTTTTATTTTTTGTAATGTATTAAGTTCGAACTCTCCTCTTAATTTAAATTTTCTTTTTTGTAGTGCTATATTATCCCATTTTAAAAAATCTCGTAAAGTCATTCTAAAATATACTGAACTTGGCAAAAATGACCTATAACATTCTCCTATAATATAAGTTAATCCTTGAATATGTACTACAATTTTTTTAGGTGAATCAACTACTCTGGTCATTGCTAATGTATGTGGATACTCTGTTCCAAAAATGTGAACAATATCTGGCTTAAACATCTGAACAATCTGTTTTAAATCAATTTCAATACGTTTATCATATTTATGTGCTGGTTTGCTTGATTTCTCAAACCCAAAAAAACTAGTTCCCTTATATAAAAAGTGTGTAATTCCTTTTCTTTCACATGGAGCACAATACGCCATTTCAAATTCGTTATCTTTTATTAGTGTTTCAAACGTTTCCTCAAGCCACCCCCCCCCAAAACTTTCTGTAAGTCCCAATTCTTTTGAAATACCTGAAATAATTACATTGCACAACCACAATACTCGCATCATATCTCTCCTACAATTCTATTGGAACACTTGCCTTTCGGAAATTGACAAAATAAAATAATTGATGTGATCATTGAATATGTGATATCTTCTCCAACATATATACATATGACGCTCATTGCAACCATCACAATGGCTATTCTATTTTTTTTGACACACTCTATGACATAATTTATATTCCTATAGGTATAAACAATTCCATACAATAATCCAAATCTAGCCAGTTGAATCATTATTGTATTGGTGTTTGATTTTATCACACCATAAGCTGAGAGTGTTAAACTATTGAATGCCTCTGATTCATAAGTAATTCCTTTCCCCAAAAAAGGATTCTCTAAAAAAATCAAAAAATTATATTTTATAGACGCAATTCTTGCTGCTAAAGAAATACTATTATTTGCACTTGATAATTTTCCAAATACTGAGCCATATCCTTCTTTATACAAAAAATCTGTGAATAGTGCCATATAAGAAAAAGTTAGAACCAACAAAAAAGCTAAAACCCTTTTTGTCTCTTTTGTTTCTTTATTGTTACATATCCAAAAACCTCCCATCAGCATAAACAGAGCAATATACCCAGTAGTTGAAAAAGTCGTCAAGAGAGCTAAAACTAATACTATAGTTTTTTTCCAGTCTTGTTCTCTTTTATAAAAAAGCCCAAAAACAAGAGACAAAATAAGATACATTTGAAAAACACCCGGTTCTCTAAATGGACCATAATTTCGTATAAAATGACTATGATGAACAGGAAGTATATTTAATCCTATCAAACTAAACTCAGCCCCAGTATAAGTACGTACAACAGGAAATATATCTGCCAAAGAATGCTTAAAGAATACAGGTACAAAGAATATCAACGATAAAACAGAAATAACTATTACAGACTTATATAATATTTCAAGAACAAGTTCTGTGCCAAATAAATAATGTAATAAATATCCCGTTAAAAAAATCATTACAATATATAAATATCCTAATCTAAAATCTCCATGTAAAAACATAGTTAATATCATAGTTATACTTAAAAATAAGAACGAACAACTATCTTTATTACATCTAATTTTCGCGCCCCTTTTAAACCAAATAAAACACAAAACTAAACAACATAAAACTATAACAATAGGTTTACAAACAGACGACAGTTTTCCTTCCATAATGCTAAACACAAAAATATCATCACTTACATAAAGACATAATAAGATGATAATTATACAAATACTCTTTTGCATTCTTATCTTAGCTGTCAAAATTTTACTCCAACAAAATTTTAATTGAATAATATAATTAGATTCATCCAGTAATACAATTCTTCTTATAGTTCAAACAAAGGCTATTAATTCGAACTTATTTGATGAATTAATTTCATAAGTTGATATATTTTCTTTGCCTGTATACTTGCTTTCTTAAATCTATTTACAAACTCAAACGCTTTTTTTCCAACTTCATCTAATTCTTTTTCTGTAAGATTTAATACATATGTTATAGCATTATAAATTCCTTCCGCATTCTCATTATCTATTAAAAATACATATTTGAAATATTCCTCTGGAATTCCAGCAAGTTTTGTCGTAAGTAAAGGTCTTCCTGACGACATATATTCGAGTGTCTTGGATGGAAAAGAATACTTTGTATAATTCTCAGTTGTCATCCTTGGGTTAACTAACAAAGTTGCTTTTCTTTCTGCTTCTTTTATTTCATTAAGCCCAACTACGCCCATATATTTAATTTGTTTATATATTTCACTTTGCTTCTTAATAAAATCTACACAATTCCCTTCACCATATATTTGTAATTCAAAAGAACTATCGTTTATTTTTTTTGCAGCTTCAACTAAGTTTTTAACACCAAATGTTTCATATAAACCACCAGCATATAGAACAACCTTTTTTTTATCCAAGGTATTTCTCTCAGTAAACGAAATATTATCTGGTACCATTCCTTCTAAAACACAATAAGGTACTTTATTCCTATTAATTTCTTGCATACTTTCTGTTAAAAAGCAGAATCCATCCATTCTTGATATACATTTCATAAATAACATTTGTTTAATGTGATTTATAAACCATCTAGCAAACGTATGTTTTGTTTTTCCTATATCCGCCACATAATAAGGAATGTCTGTCACTATAGCAATCTTTTTTATTTTTTTAGCTGATATTATAGTACCAAATGCTGTATCAATAGACAAAGGATCTATTACCAATGTTATCTCTTCATTTTTATTTTGCTTAAGATATTGTTTGATTTGTCTTTTTGTTTCTATAATGTTGTTAATATTTCTAATACCATTTTTCGCTACTACTTTAGTATATATAAAACACAAACGGTTATTTATTCTCTCACAATAAGCTTCGAGTTCAGTTTCCCGTGTATTACTACACGCAATTGATCTAATTGTAATACAAGTTATGTCAACATTGGTACTTTGCAACAAACCTTCAATTAGCATTGAAAAATAATTTTGCTGAGGAGAAACTTTTTCAGCAAATTTAATTGATTGAATTCTCTTAAACTCTTTTTCAGAACAGGTATTAGAAATGAGTAATATCTTCATTTTTTACATCCTTCGCTCAATCTATCAAGGCTATTTGTCAATTTCAGGTAATTGTTTAAGAATATCGCTAATTATTCAATGTTAATTAATCTACAAAACTCAAAGAATATAATCATCTGAGGAAAGTGCATAATAAACCTTATTACACAATAATTTATAACATTATATGATTAACCCAATGATTTTTAGCAAATAGTATTGTTTGGTTTTTATTATGTTTATTATAATCCGCTGAGGTTTTGTAAAACTTCGTATATATGGATTATTCTTCCAATTCGGATATTCATCTTCAAGTTTTTGAACCACATTTTTCAAATTATGTAAATTGTAATTAACTATCTGTTGTTTTCCTGAAATATATACAATTTCTCTTAAATATATAGCCTCACGAATCTTTTCATTATATTTTTTCAGTTCACTATCTAAACAATTCATTGCTTTAGATGCAAATTCGCAACCTTGCCTATCTCGAACATGAACTACTGAATCCTCATAATTAATATAATCATACAAAGGCTTTCTTATATATTTTATTTTACTTGCACTGCCAATGACTTTAACAAGAAAAACCCAATCTTCATATCTAAAAAGTTCGGGGAAATAAACATCGTGGTTTATAATACACTCAACTCTAAATACTTTACCCCAAACAGAAGTTGTACCCCAAAGAAGAATATCTTCTTTAGTAATACTAGAATTTAAAACATTTCTAACTGTTTCTTTTTTATATTTTCGTTCTCTATCCACTTTATAATAATCAAATAATAATATATCTACATCATCTTCAATATTATCATTAATTGTTTCAAAAAAATTTGGTTCAATACAATCATCACTATCAATAAATAACACCCATTCACTAGTGATATTCTTAAGTCCAATATTTCTAGCACTCCCTGGTCCACTATTTTTATGAGTCTTTAATATCTTTAATTGTAAAGTTGATCTTTTAGAATATTCAGTTATTCTTTCATATGAATCATCTGTAGAACAATCATCCACAATTATAATTTCAAAATTTCGATAATTTTGCCTTTCAAATGATGATAAAAACAATTCCATCTTAGAAAAAGAATTATACATCGGTGTAATGATTGAGTACTTAGGACTACATTCTTTTTCATACATACTACAATTCATTTGTTATTGTTCTTTTACCCTATTAACCACAACAGAATATAACCCTCGATGTCCCTCAAACACAGAATCGAAGCAGATTGTATTGTTTTTATGATTCCATCGTGGATGAAGATCACATCGAGTATCGTTATCGTATTTAAATGGTGCAAATACCCGAGCAACAATATCTACATTATTTTTACTCTCATCTCTACCATCCATTAGTTTTATTTCTGCAACTCTAGCTCTATTTGGATAAGTATCTGTAACAATAAATTTCCCATCTGGACTATAACTAGGATGCCCATCATTACTCAATTGAGGCCAACAGTGTATATATTCTTGAGTTTTATCCTTCATTAAATAATAACCAGGTCCGCCATCTTTCTTATTTTCAAATGCCAAGATTGTTTCATCATTTTTCCAACAACAATGACTCACCATATCATCATCTGACAACAGATACATGTCAGACCCATCAGAAGAATTGAAAGTGATCAGTCTTGTATACTTTCGCTGTCCAACAAACCAACGATACAACACCATACAACGATTGCCTGATGGACTTAACATAAGATGATTCACTTTGTGTACGCATCCCTCTTGTTGCATCTCAGGACGTACCTGAAATGTAGCAAAGTCTTTATAACTTAATAGATGTGATACTTCACCACTTTCAAGATCAATTTTCCACACTGCCGTTGCATCTGGTAATTCTTCACCTTTCGTTTCCTCTGGTACATTATAATAACCATAACCGGGGCGAAGATTGTAGAGACGAGAGAAGTCCAAAGTGAGGGCTGTCTTGCCATCAGCAGAAACAGTGTAAACAGATGCTGGAATAATCCTTTCAACCCCACTCTTAATCTCTTTTATAACGGACACATATTTCCCATTCCGGCAGTCGTTAAAGAGAATATGAGAACTGAAGTCTGGCCCAAGCCACTGGAGCATACAGGATTGCTGAACATTCCAAGCACTTGTCTCTGCAATCTTTTTAACTCTGTTCACGTCGTTCTCCGGGAGAGTCGTATCGATAAGAATTATGTCCGCCTCTTCCTTCGGACTTACATCAGACCATGTATTATTTGCTCTCATACAAAGCATATAACGATCTGTGATATC
>JAEEGL014858388.1_pt1 | contig 17383 bp, 17 predicted proteins | sample 9134231 | NCBI WGS metagenome assembly JAEEGL01 (sample SAMN16246548, study PRJNA631951) | gut metagenome | biome: gut microbiome; feature: rumen; material: fiber-attached | host: Bos | place: Iran: Karaj | collected 2018-10
GAGCCAGGCAATGCACCTCCATCAAGAGTAGCAATACCGCCAAAACCAAACGGGATACCCTTCGCCTTTATCTTATTCCCAAGCTTTTCTACAGTTCCGTCTGCAAGGAGTTGGAACATAAACTTCATGCCAAGTTCCAGATGCATATCGTTCAGTCCAAGGTGAATCATATCAATGCCCGGAACCTCAAGAATTTCATCTATCAGATTTGCAGCTTCTACAGTTTCCACCAGCAAAAGGGTCTTGGCTCTGCCATCCACCAGTTTGATGAACGTTTTTACCTCCTCAACTGTTTTGAAGAAAGGCAACATCAATATGTCTGCTCCTGCTGCTATTGTTGCATCTATCTCATCTTTGGTTGAAGAATAGTTAGGCAAGGCCTCATGAATAGGATTTACACGAACTAATAGTTTCGCTTTCTCAATTGCATTTCTGATATTCTTGACATCTTCAATAGTATGGTGGTTCTGGACCGTATCCAATCCACCCTGTCTGGAATCCTTACCGATGAATTCCATGTCAATGAATATCCAATCAACACCAACCTTTTCTGCAATCTTCGCGACAGCCGGTTTGTTGGTGATATACATTAATTGTAATGACATTATATTTGTGTTAATACGTTCTGTAACTTAGTATAACTAAGATTTACAAAGTGGTTATTTTGTTCGTATTCCACATAGGTAAGATATCACCTTAAATCTTGGAATAACATATTTACAAAGAGCAAGAGATATAATAAGATTGCCAACTACTATACTAATCACAATAAGCAGAGGACTCGTTATATGTAAAACATTACACATCAATACTCTGATGATTACTAAAATGAAACCATTAAAAAGATACAACTGCAATGAAAATTTACTACAATCCTCTAAGAAACGGCATATTGTATCCCACGCTTTTGATAATTTGGCCAATTTTATAACCCCCAAAGTTGCGCAGTAGAAAGGGATAATCATTAGGAATGCGCGCAAATGCCTGATCGTTATAATCTGCCCCCCATATCTGCATTTTCGTATCAGTTATTAAGTATAGTCCAATACAACATAATGAGACAACTACCACATGTAAAGGTTTTATTTCTCTTAATTGTCCCAAATGGCTTGCTAATAGAACACCGATTAAGAAATATGGCATCTGATATACAACCACATTCAACATCATGAAAGATGGCAGTTTCACAAATTCGTATAGAACTAAGAGCAATACTGTTAATATCACTTTATGAACTGACTTTTTACATATAAGTTCTATTAGTGGAAAAATTGTAAAGATAATAAAGAGAACATATAGAAACCAATATTCACCACCGTAGAACAGAAGTTTATTAAATCCTTCTATCCATGATGTCTGCCTATTAACCGCGCCTATGCTACTAGCGGCTAATACTAAAGAAATAAGACCAAATACGAAATACGGAACTAGAATCCTATCTATTTTTTCTTTATAAAGCTTTTATAGTCTACATAATGATAGACACAACCGGCCAGCAAAAAGAAAAGTTCCATATGGAATGTATAAATCCAATTAAATGTATGCAGACACCATGGAACATCATGGATGTTTATTGGATGAAGGATAAATGAATGTCCGACTATAACCAATATGATGGCAACACCCCTCAGAATATCTATTTCCCGTAATCACATCTATTTCCTATTTCTGAAAATTATCTTTAAATACATCCAGTGCTCTACGAATCACATCGTCCATATCATAATACTTAGATTCTGCCAGACGACCTAAGAACACCACATTTTTTTCTTGAGCAGAAAGGTCACGATACTTCTGTGCTAACTCTTTCCACTCCTTAGTAGGATAAGTATAGTAAGGCTCGTCACCAAAACAAGGATACTCTTTACAGATAGTTGTCTTCGGGTGTTTCTGCCCATACATCTTTTTAAACTCTGTGATACGGGTGTACTCATGATCCATTGGGTAGCGAGAAGAAGCAGTAGGCTGGTAAGATTCCATATCAAGTGTTTCAAACTCGAATCTTATACTGCGCCAAAGCATTTTCCCTAATTTATAGTCGTAGAAATAATCCAGCGGACCGGTATAAAACATCTTTTCATACTCAATCTGATCTATCACATCTTTATAGTCAGTGTTCAGCATTATCATGATGTTCTTATTAGCAGCCATACGCTCGCACATCTTTGTAAAACCACCTTTAGGATTGCCCTGATGCGTATCAGTAAAATAACGAGTATCGCGGTTGGTTCTGAACGGAATACGCGAAATCACAGACTTATCCAACTGATCAGGATATACGCCCCATTGCTTATATGTGAAGTATTTGAAGAACTTCTCATATATATCTTTGCCTGCCTGACTAAGAACCACATCCTCACTATTCTTAATCTCGTCTATCTTCACCTTCTTTGACTCAATAAACTTAACAAGCTCATCTTCAGAGAGATTCATGTTATACAGTTTATTGATGGTCTCGAGTGAGATAGGCATTGGTACCCAGTTACCATCCACATATGACATTACTCGGTGCTGGTATTGATGCCACTCGCAGAATTGCAGAACATAATTAAATACTTCTTCATCGTTGGTGTGGAACGTATGTGGGCCATAGTTCTGCACCATAATGCCATCTTCGTTATAACTATCATATACGTTACCACCGATATGATTACGTTTTTCAATAACGAGCACCTTCTCATTCAACTGGCTGGCGATACGCTCAGCTATGGTCAGGCCAGCGAGGCCCGAGCCCACTACAACGTACTTTACTTTCATATTGTTAATTATTTTGCATTGTTTATCAGAAAATTAGCATATTCTTCATTTACTACAGATGAGGCGAAATGTTTTTCGAACAGCTTTCTTGAGTTCTTTTTTACTGTTTCCAGTTCACTTGGATGTGCCAAAAGGTATTTCAATTGTCTAACCAGTTCATTTTCATTTTCATAATGGAAACCGCAAGAACTCTCTTCAATTTTTTTCTTCATTACGCCTATTGGTTGCAAGGCTATTCCTAATCCTAAGGCCAAATACTCACTGAACTTATTGGGCATTTGCATATTAAATGCCTCATTAGGATAATATGCCATCAAACCAATATCTGACACATACCCTATATCGCGGATATCAGTCTGATTCACCCATCCCGGAATATCAACATTGGTAAGATTCTTCTCTTTAACCATATTCTGGTAGTGATCTAACATTTCGCCATTGCCGCACAAGAGGAACTTAACATCAAGATTCTCTTTCTTGGCCAGCTCTGCTGCTTTTATGATTGTCTCATAATCCACTAACTTTCCAAACTGTCCAAAGAAGCAACACAACAGTCCCGTGTGGCCTTCGTACTTCGCCCACCTTGATTCGGGACTTAGCGCTGAGGGCAATTCGCAATCAGGGTATGCAACATAGAAAACCCTGTCGTTATCTTGCTTATTCCTTTTGGCGTAATTCAGCGCCCACTCCAAATAGGGTTCTGATGTTGCAGCTATTCCTTTTGCCCCTTTCAGTCCTTTTGTCAAACTCCATTGCATTGGTCTGATTCCAATTGCGACGATTGCACGCATGACGCCATGGAACGGAGAAAGGAAAACATCAGGATTTAGGTCTCTTACATCTACAATGTATGGGACTTTATACTTCTTCGCATATTTAACAGCATAGTGTAGGAATTCCAGTGTTGGCATACAGCAAAGAATCAGATCTGGTCTGGGCTCCTGCTGTGCTTTTTTATAGAACTTATACCCCATACGCCATTGGTGAGCTAGCCTTCTAAGGGATACATTCTTTTTATAGCCAATTGATGAATGAATCATCTTCAACATCACGTGATCATTCAATTTCACATCCGTATCTTCATGCGCCCTGTACTCTTTTCTATAATGATTCAATGTTGATTGCCACCAGGTGACATCAACACCTTCTTCGCCTAATTTATACGCAAGAAGTCCCATTCTTTGCAAGCGAGGGTTATTCCCGTCCACTGGCAAATTCTCTCCGTCGTTAATAAGCCATATCTTCATAATTAAATCGATTCTAATAGTTTATATATCTTTAAAAATGATTTATCTTGATCAAACAAATCTGTAGCCTCTTGTGTTGGATTGAAGGGGGTACGTGATATTTCAATTGCTTTTTCTACCGATTTATCAAACCATCCATCTTCATTAATGTCAGTTATTACTAGCCTTTGCTGCATACATGCTGGTATAATATCAAAATATTTATTTGGCGATATGATAACTGCACAACCTAAAAATATAGCCTCATAAACGCTTCTTGGTGACGAGTCGCTTTTGGGGATAGAAAACACAACCTTTGTTGAAGCAATTAAAGAATACATTGACTCCCTATCCATTCTTCCATAATAATGATCTATTTCTGGAGATAGTTTTTTGCATTCTTCTAAATATGTATCGTTATAAAATGGATAAATAAACGAGATATTTGTGTCCTTATACTTACCGCTCTCGTTCCTACCATTAATTATTTTATCTATTCTATATAAATAATCGACACTTCTAACAGATAAAAACAAGTTTGGCCTTTCTATTAGACTTTTATTCAATGTCAAATAATTATGGATGCTATTAACATCTATTCCGTTCTGTACAATATGAGGTGTAACTCCTGATAGTTTGATTGATACATCAACCATTGCCGGGGAATCCACCGTCACATATTGGGCACCTCTCAATGCCTTCTTTGCAAACCACCTATAAAAAGACGATTTTTGGGGTCTAACCAGCAATTCGCTTCCTATAGGAGTACCAACATATTTAACCTTAGCCATGTTTGCCAGGAACATATAATAGATAGCAATGGCATGGAAACATACGTCTGGATGTGATTTACTAAACTGCTTCAGTTTAATTGCTTGTAGGGGAAGAGTTACTAGTTTAAGTAGGTTCCTCCATTTATTACCAAACGTCGTTCCTTTGAATAGAAGAAACTTATTGATTGGGAATAGTGTGACAAAATTATCGTGATTTACTACTTGCCGATTTGTCAGATCATCATCGGTTATATCCGTAATCAGATACAAACTATCAGCCGGTAAAGTCTTTAGGGCACACTTATACCAGTCAACTGAATGTATATCTTTAGAATTAAGAAGAAATGCTATTTTTTTTGTTTCGCTCATAATAGTTGAGAAAGCAAATTGCTTAATTGTGCACTATGAAGATCCGTGTTATAATACGATTCAAACACTCCGCGATATTCATCTTTAATAGAATCTACTTCAATTGGTTTTTTTATATAGTCTATCACCTCCTGAATACTGCCTTGTGAAAAACTGTTTATCTGTTTTGCATATTTCATTCGCTGCGCCTGTTTAGAAAAGTCTATCAGGCACGAGCTGAAAATTGGAATTACTCCAGCTGCCATATACGAGGATATTTTGGTTGGCGTAGCGACCCTATTGACCATATTATCCTCTCTAAGAATAAAACCATAGGTCGTTGCAATAAGTTCTTTCTTCACTTCTTCCTTTGGCACACATTTTACTTCATAATTCCTAACTCCCTTCTCTTTCAGTATTTTTTCTGCTCCCTTTGTGTCAAAGGTAAGTACTTTAAAGAATGTGTTAGGAATAGATTCTTCTATGCTTTTGTATAGCGTTGCCGTTTGTTCAAAACATTGCCATAATTCTAATGATCCTACGTAAGTAAAGACCTTCTTTGAATAATCTTTCAAATCATACACTGAAGGGTCAAATACTTCATTATAACATGGCATTATATACGATTTGTTTGAAAAGGAGTACTTACCTATGGTTTCATAGTGCTGCTTCATATAATCTGAGACATACAGTACTGCCTTTGCCTTTTTCATGGCAAATAAGTCTATCTTATTCAGAATCCAGTACCGAATTCTGTTATGATTCCTCATAAAAGACTCATCGGCTGTAACTCCCTGCTGCCAAAATATATAATTCCGATAGCCTTTGAAATAAAACTTCATAGCATCCATAGGTACTGGAAATACTATGAGGTCTTTCTTATCAACCCCACTTAATTCTTTAACATATTCACAGACATACCCCAATCTACATAACGCATCTTTAATGACATCCAGGTATGACTGCAATACTACAACGTTGGGATAGTTTATATATATATGAGCTTTTTTCATTTTTTCTAACAATTGATGATATTAATTGCTCTCTTTAATGCATGAATGTATCCTTTTCCATATCTTAAATCAGGTTCCATATAATTCCCTTCACCCCATTCATTCCATGATTTTAAGAAAACTATTTTGTCTTCTATCGGTTTGTTTAATGTGACCCCCATTATCTGCATTGCGTGTTTTTCAAAGAATTCGGGCCTAGCATTATGAAGGACTGACCCACCATCACTGCTTCTGGGAGTATGATCCCAGTTCGGCATCATAGTCGGATACACATCGTTACGATAGTCAATTTTATTCACTGCCTTTCGGATTGCTTTTTTATAGGACACCACAAATGGAGTTTTAACAATCCTTTTAAACCCTCCATATAACCTCCAGAAGAATTTAATACAAGCACTGCTATTTTGATAATAATTATCCAATCTATGACAATGATTTACTGCATCAAAACCAACAGATATGATGTCATCAACAGTATCTGGATTCACAGTCTGCCCAATAAAGAAAAAACCTGGTAAATCATGTTTAGCAGCCAATTCATTCCACAATTGTTTAAACTCAAGAAAATGAGGAAAAGAGAGCGGCTGATATATAATGAATAGTAATTTACCGTGGACCTTTATATATCTACTATCCTTGAATGCATCAAGTAGAGAATAAAAATGAGCCTCATCATCCTCTTTTCCGGGATACAATTGTTCTGCTAACAGTTTTTTTTGTGAGGAGCCATCCTTGTTCCAAAACTTAGAATACCACGATTCGTTTGCCCAGCAAAGACAGAACGGAAAATCAGGTTGTCCCAATTGTACTACGCTTTTAAAAGGCATATCCAACTCTTCATGTCCTTTTGAGAACCAATAATGATAGTAACAGAAACCATATATACCGGCTTCCTTTGCCAATTCTGCTTGTTGAGCTCTAACTTGTGGTAATCTCAAGTCATAAAAGCCTAAATCTGCAGGAATTTTGGGTTGGTAATGTCCCGGATATAGTTTCTTTGCTTTTGCCACATTTGTCCACTCCGTAAAACCTTTTCCCCACCAGGCATCATTATTCTTAGTAGGATGATACTGAGGAAGATAAAAGGCAATAACTTTAGGTGCCTTATTATTGTTAGATAAACCCATCTTAATCTTAATCTTTATCTTATATATTTATTGTCTAATTTCAATCTCTCTAAATAGCCTTTATTCCATATTCTCCCCAAACAAAACCAGAAAATTGGGGTATAGAAGAAAGCAACAGACAAAGAATTTGCGCCTATGCCAGCCAGTAAGAAGAAAGAAACTATTATAAGTTCCATCCACAAATACCGTCTATTTATTATTGCCTTTTTTAAAGAGCCAAAGATAAGTGATATGAATAGTGTTATTCCAATTATTCCGTTTTCAACTAGTATTCTATAATATTCACCATCAGCCACAATTACATACTTATAAATCATAGCTGCTCCACTATGCGCCCCCATACCGTCTCCTAGAATGATATTGTTCCATGCATTTAACACCTTATCATATTGCCCGGTACGCTCACCCATTGCATCATTAAAGTCCAATCGAGCAAATCTATTAAATATCAATTCGCTAACTGTAGAGAGTCTTGATGTATCAACATACATATTAAGGACAATAATCAATATGAATGCAAGTATGACAATTGCTGGCAATAATATCCCATTTTTATGAGAAGTCCCATATATAGAATAGAAAAGAGCAACTGCAAAAGCAGATACCATTGCTATACGTTGTTGGCATAATAATGCTGCAAGAAAACATACTATAATCGATAAATATAGCAAGTGTTTTTTTGCAAGCTTATCTCGGAAAAGGAAAGCAAACGAGACACATAATGCAGGAATACTAAAATAGCTAATTGCATATGAACTCCCGAAAAATGAACTAAACCTAGTATATTCCAATACTGTAGTCTCATCCAAGACATTGTCTATATAAGATGCCTGCTCTCTAATATCCACAAGAAAACTTACATAGAATGATGGTGTAAATAAATAAAGGAAAAAGCCTACGACAAAGCAAAAGAGTGAAGAATAAAGAAAACTCTTATAAAATTTATCTGATGTAATTCTATATTCAACCCCAAAATAGAAGAAAAGCATTGGAAATAAAAATGACCTTAGCCTGTCAATATAACAATCGAACGGAATACCCGTTACGAGAATTATTAAAACAGAAGCCACATTATATACAAGAAAAATAGTTAGCAGCTTTGTTCCTACAACTTGTCTACTTTTTGACGCACATAAAAAAGCGAAACAAGCCACAAAGAATAACATGGGTAAAACGATTATGTTATTCAAGTTTATTCCCAACATTATGAGTAAATAGTCCATCATAATTAATGGGAAGAACAAACAGATAATATTCTCTGTCCTTTTATACAAATTCGGTAGTAAGGCCATCAAATCAAAAATAGAATACTATATACATTCAAAACGTTAACACGTGCCACCAATCACTCTTGTAAATTCTTCAAAACAAGATTGAGCAATATTTGTAGCCTGTTGCTGAACCTTTTGAGTGTCAGCAAATTCTTTTATACTTTTGAATTCGTTAAGTATATTGTTTACTTTGTTGACATCTGACAAATCATTAATACTAACCATTTGATTTGTACAGCCAAGTATTTTCAATAATCCATCCATTTTGTGCTCATAAGAGAGTGAAATGAATGGTACACAATTATTAATGCCAAATACTATAGAGTGGTAACGAGCACCAACAATTAAAGATGCTTGAGAAATTATTTTCTGTTGAATGTCCGAACTGTAAATATCATCAATTACAACAATATAATCAGGATTGCCTATTTCAGCCTTCAATTCTTTAAAAAAATTAACATCATTCCACAATGGATCCTTGTAATTAAATGTTTGTGGAAGCATAACAATCTGCGCATCTTTATAAGTATTGTGCAGATATGTTATCATAGAGATGTACATTGAATTTACTCTTTCCTGTGGGACTGTATTGTATGCAAAATGCCATCTGAGGACATTGGGAACAAATACAACATAATTATCTGAAAGTTGCACTTTTACTTCAGAAGGTATTTCACACTCTGGCACAGAGAGGAAAGCAGAATCAACGGTAGGAACATAATTGATTCCGAGATTATGAGCCTGTTTTTCAGACTTTTCATCGCGAAGAGAAAGAAACTTGAATGATTTCAATAGCTTTATGCTTTCTTCTTTGAATCTTATATTATAATGCGATTCTTCTGGAAATGGTCCGATAGAACGTCCATAATAATATATATCCTTCCCTAATTTAGTCGCTAATTTCAGATAAGCGATATGATGCCAGACTTGGAAACCACCCATGCAAATACCGCCTGGTGCATTAAGGACAACGTCAGCCTTTAATATTTCAATTATCAAAGGCCACAGAAGCGGATTTAACCACCATAGCCATGTAAGCCGATAGTAGAATGTTATTTTCAGAAAATTAAAAAACAAATTACCGACAAGCAAACGGCTATACAAAAAGTTAATTAATGAATTATCTCCATTGTATTGAGGGAGGTATGACTTATATCGCACATGCTTGTCATGTATATTGAATTGGCTTACTGAGTCTGAGTTTTCACCAATAAAAAAAGCAGTAATCGAAACACCTGGAATAGTTTCAACAACTTTTCTTACCAAAGCACGATGAGCCGATTCGTCCCCTCTATTATTTAAAGGTTGATTTATTATTAATATTTTCATTATAATTCTAATTTTTTATCATTCCATCTAATCGATTTCTATACGGTGGCATCTTTTCATTTAAAGATAGCCCAATCCCTCTCTTTATCTTTGGGTATGCCTGCATCAAGAAGTATTGGCACATCCACCTCCTTGTCTTCATGGAAAAAAGAGATGTACATCTAATCCTTATTCAAGTTTTCTTGAGATATTTGATATTTTTGCTCGTGCAATGTCATAATCCCCCCTCCATGTTTTATGTTACTGGCGATACCACGTAGCTCGCTTTTAAGCGATTTTTCTATGTTATAAATTGCATAGAGTGCATCATTTTCATCTGCGACCTTAGTAAACACTTCGAATATAATGGGTTTTTCAGATGTAGTTGGGGTAACAAAACGCTCGTATATTGCCATGAAATCATCTTTGCCTGATGCTGTCAAATATTCAAAACCGAGAGATTTAGCAAAATCTCTTACTAGTGTTGGAGACTGATGTCCAAAATGCCCTCCAGCAGACAAGTATTGTTCAACGCTATTTACATAAATGCTATTTAGCTGCTTGAACAAATGGAACTCTGCTCCCAGAGAATTATTTATAAGCAAAATACGGATGTTATTCCGAATATGACGATTTCCAAGTGAGTTAATGTCATAGAAGAAAGAAAGGTCACCAAAAATACCAAAATAAAGCTTATCGGGATTTGCAAATGATGCACCTATGAGTGTTGACATATTTCCATCAATACCAAAACCACCTTGATTACAATAGGTTTCAATTTTGTCCTTCTTTGGGAAATAGCCCCAAGATCGTAGAGGGCTTAATATGCCGTAATGTACGCAACTGTTGTCAGGGAACTTGTCGTGTAACCGCTGTGATATCCACAAGTGAGAGAATGGCAATTCTGGTACTTTATTTAAGATCTCTCTTTCTCTTTTCTTACAGTTTTCAAAATACCCTCTCCCTTCTAGCCCTTCTTTCTCCGCATAGTACGAAAAGAAGGATTCCTCTTTCATTTCAAATACTTTACGTAATTTTTGGTATCTATCCGCAATAATACCATCTTCCGAGACTCTCCAAACATTTTTCGGTTTTAAAACACCGCACATATCACTCATATTACCTATATGTATGAGCAAGTCTGGTTCCTTGTTTGGGTCAGAAACACTTTGCTGGGCTGCAAGTTCATAACAAACTCCATACTTCCCATTATAATTTGACGCAGGGTCATGGAACACCACTGCGTTATGTTTTTCACAGAACAAATCAACAGCTTTTGCCAGGTTGGTTTCCCACCTGTTGTGTGTTCCTACATATATAGCTATTTTTCCTTGGGGTAAATCAGGCAACTGGTCTTCAAATGTAAATCTCTTAATCACATTGACTGCAGCCAGCTCTTTAGTTTTGAATGTAGGGCAGTAGGTTGTAGCAAGATTAACATGGACAGGACCGGAACCATGATGATTAAGTTCAAGGATTGCTTGATTAGCTTTGATCATACAATCCCATTCGTCTTGTTTATCTTTGCAGTTTTGAAGATAGACACTCAATTTAACCGTATCATAAGGCTGAGAGGAACGATCTATTGCTTGTGGAATAAGATGTCCTATACGCGATCTATCTTGTGTTGAAGTGATTGCCAGTATAGGTAGTTTACGATAATATGCCTCTGTCAAAGCAGAAAAGTAATTGCGTGATGCAGTGGCCCCTGTACAACTCAACGCTACAGGTTCGCATGTTTCAGCGCAAAGTCCACAGGCCATGTAAGCTGCAGAACGCTCATCAACACACGAGTAAAGGGTAAAGTATGGATCTTGTTGTACACTTCCCACAAACGTCACATTTGTAGAGCCTGGTGATACCACAATTCTCTTTATTCCGTGTGCTTTCAGCAAATATACTAATATTTGCACATTGCGCTCATCACTATAATATTGTTCCATTTCATGTATGTTTTATGTATGTTTTAAAATTAATATTTAACGTCATCGTAAGTTACAATGCCAGAGCCTCCTGTCATAAACACCATATCTCCAATAACAGTTCTACCCATATCACTTACCAGAAAAACTGCCATATTAGCAATTTCACAAGGAAAAGCATAGCGCCCTAACGGATTTGGAAAAGCAATATTCTCCTTTATACCATCTGGCATCAACATTGGGGTAGCAGTTGGGCCTGGAGCGATACCATTAACAGTTATACCATAAGGTGCCAAAACTTTTGCCAACCCTTTGGTAAAGGCATAGATTGCATTTTTGTTAGCGTATATGCCGATGTGGCTGGCCTCAAGGAAGAGCTGGATCCCACATTTAATATATTTCCTTCTATCCCATTTTCCTTATAGTAATGAGACACTAATTGTGACAAGAAGAAAACGCCCTTTAAGTTAGTATCCAATATTTGGTCGTACTTTTCTTCCGTACAATCCTTTATTTCACCTCCTACGACACCAGCGTTATTGACCAAAATATCAATTATATTTCGTGGTGACTTCGATAGAGCTTCCTTAAATCTATCTGACATTTCGTTTATCTTTGTGTTGTCCATACACACTCCCCAAATTTTCCCCTCACAGTGCAATTCTTCTATTATACTATTACACGCATACTCTATTTTCTCTTTTTTTTTCGACCAGTTATAATACAAGATGCGCCCGAGCGTATAAATGCTTTCGCTATTTCATATCCTATTCCACTTGTTCCGCCTGTGATTAATGCACAACGATCTTTTAGTAAGTCGTTTTGCTTCAAACTCACAATCTGAGCTACTACATTTCTTTCTGGAACGCCGCTGATGATGAATTTCAGACCGCGCTTGATGTAATTTACTATTTCCATTTTAAATTGTTTACCCAAGCCACGGTCAAATTCGACTTAATCTTCCATTACCATTTAGGCCTGTATAGCCCGTAACGGATTAGCAGATATTGAAGCTTGGACCTATTCCTTTTTATGTTAAACCATTCTCTAAAAGAAATATGTTCTCCAGTCAATCTGTCCTTTGCTGCTTCGTGTCCCCAATTTATATCAAGCCACCTAGGAGCTTCTATAAAAGAGTTCACGCATGCAATAAGTGTAGATTCTACAGGATGATATATCTTAGTATTGCTAAACTTTTTAATTAGTGAATTATCAAAAACTCTATCGTACAAACGGTCATATTTTACCTGCAAAGGATTACCTCCCATATACCATTTATAACTGTCTATGGTCATAATTTCAGGCCGTTTACCTGTCTTTTTCTCAATTGCCGTAAGGTATATTGAAAGAATTTCTTCCCATGTATGTGTTTCGTTGTTCGTTATATGATAAGACTTCCCCAAAGATTCACAATTTCCAATGACAGAGACTATGCCAGCTGCGACATCTTTGCCATATGTAAATGTGGTTTTTCTTGACAGAAGGTCATTAGAAATGACGATTGTACGACCATGCAACGCCCTATATAACCATGATTCTTTTTCAAGACAACTAAGTTGAAGTCGGTATTCACTATATGTGATATAAGGGCGAATAATTGTCCAATTATTCTTACCAGAATTTCTTAATAAATCTTCTTGACGAGCTTTGGCTAATGCATATTCGTCTGTTATTAGGTAGTCTGCATCATGGCAAACATCTAAAAGACGCGGAGATCCCTCTGTTAGAGGTTTGTCACTTTGAGCATATACTCTCGCACTACTGAGGAATATATATTGGTCAGTTGATGATAAAATCGCTTCATATCTTTTTGAGAATTGTGCCGTACTGTAGGACATAAAATCAACAATCACATCCCATCTGTATTGTAGCAGAGATTGCAAGAAAGAATCTTCCTTTGCATTTCCCTGAATATAATGCAGGTTTTCGCGTTCTTGATGAACGGTACGGGAGGTTACCGTAACGTCAAAATCCCCCCCCCTCCCATACTCGCTAATAAGTTCAACGAGATGGGTGCCCATTGCTCCAGTACCGCCTAATATTAGCAATTTAATTTTAGATTTCATCGTCTTATGATTTTAGATACCACAACACTCAGTCTGGCTTTAATTGACTTATCTATTTTATTTCTTTCTGAATTACTTAATCCTATCAAATAGCAGCTAATACCAACAGATAAAAGACTGGTAAATACTACTATTACAGTTCTAAACAATGATACGGGTATAAGAAAATAAAAAACACATGGTAAAACGAAAGCGACTATTGTCGTCAATAGCACAGGCTTTAGTACATCAGTAAAAAACAATCTTGGTGGAAACGAGATTAAATCTTTAATGATATAAACCTTTAAAAACATAACTGCTATATAAATGATAGCGAAAATTATATAAGAAGAATATGCTGATGCACCTAATGCAAATGCTATCCATGAAAAAGGAAACACAAGGCTTCCTACACCGCCTATTACTATATAATACCGCTTAATATTACCTGTAGCCCATGCTGCGTTAGCCGTTGAATTACCAAGCATATCAAACATTGTTCCTATCAATGATAGGCGAAGAAATAGAGGTGCTTCTGGGGGATAAATATTAAGCCACAATCTCATTATTGTTTCTGTCTCAAACATAAATGGAACCACTAAAAAGAGCATTAGCAGATATGAGAACTTTGCGCCACGACAAACTAAGCTATGCATATAGCTAATATCTCCGATAGCGTATGATTTAGTAATTTGAGGATTAATTGCCGTAGTAAAGTTGGTTACAAATTGCTTTGCAATTCCCTCCACTTGGTTGGCAATGCCACGAGCGGCATTTGTTGCAACGCCAAAGAATATATTCGTAACTATATTTACTCCTTGAGTATTAAAGAGGTATGCTCCTGATCCCATTAAGTTCCATCCTGCAAAACCACCCATCTCCTTTAACAGACCTTTGTTAAATACTAAGGCATAGTGGCATTCATTAAATTTTCTGGAGCAATATATACCATATATAAAACGTATTATAATAGACACTACAAGTAAGAGGAATGCATAGGTAACAAGTTTGTCAAAAGGGGAAACATACAGCATATATACAATTACAAGTTTCAAAACCACTTCTAAGATACTTATATACGCATAGGCATCCATTTTCTCGTGCGATATAATAGACGCATTATATGGTACGCTAATAAGGTTAATTGCGAAAGTAATTACCGCAAAATGAAACACCCAATTGGCGGCTTCCATTCTATCATCAGGTATGTTCAACTGGCTATTCAAAAACCATAATCCAAATAATTCTGCCAAAATAATAACCAATACAGCCATCACTATCATGATAGTTACGCTAGTGGAGAAAACCACCTGTAGTTTTCGCATATCACCCTTTCCTAAATGATAGGTCAAGAATCTGCTAATCGCAACAGATAAAGAACCTGTCAGCAGGGAAAACATTGCCACAAAACCAGCAACAACATTATATACGCCATAATCGCTTACACCCAACGAATTCAACACGACACGACTTGTATACAAGCCTATAGCCATCGTGATGAAAAGTCGGAAGTATAGTAGTAACGTATTTTTTGCAATACGCTTGTTATTCTCAGCTGTCGCCTGCATGTTTATCTACTTATTGCATATTATCTACACATGTTCGCAATGAATCAACCCAGTATGGTATAGTTATGCCAAAGGCGTTTTTTACCTTATTTTTATCCAATACCGAATATGCTGGTCGCTTTACATTACTCAGATATTCATCACTGTGACATGGTTGTATGTCGCAAAGACCCGCTATATCCCTCTGCGTAGAGTGACTTCCGTAATATCCGATCTCTAACGCTATCTTCTGAATCATCTTAGTGAAATCATACCAAGAGCATACGCCTTCATTTGAAAAGTGGTATATTCCCGAATGGGAATAGGTTAGCGGTGAGAGGTTAGCGGTTAGCGAATTCTTGTAGTCTCCTATTATTACGAGGATTGCGTCCGCAAGGTCTTTTGCATAAGTGGGAGTACCAACTTGGTCAAAGACAACCTTTAATTGTGGTTTGGTGGCTGTGAGATTCAACATAGTCTTCACGAAGTTCTTTCCGAACTCACTGTATAACCAAGCTGTACGGATGATGGTATGATTGCAACCTACCCTTTGAATGTTCTGTTCGCCATGTAATTTAGTAAGTCCATAAACGCCAGTAGGAGTACCTTTCTGGTCTTCTTTGCAAGGTGTATTGTAAGGGTCACCACCAAAAACGTAATCTGTTGAAATATGAACCAAAAGACCATTAACCTCCTTTATTACTGTAGCAAGATTCTCTGGTGCCTTAGCATTAAGCAACTCAACGAGTTCATATTTTTCTGGATCTTCTGCTCCATCCACATTAGTCCATGCAGCACAGTTCACGATAGCCTTGACATCATACTGCTTAACCATAGAGCGTATAGCATCGAGATTAGTAATATCAAGTTTTGTTGTCGTTGTCTCAATGTCTTCACCTGCTAATTTATGAAGCATCTCTATAGATTCAGGATGCTTATCACAAACATCAGTGAAGATATATTTATCTTGCGAGCCTTTGGACACTATGCGCATCTCATTGCCCAATTGGCCGTTGGCTCCGGTTACAAGTATATTCATCTTATTTAGTTTAGCGGTTATGGGTTAGCGGTTAGCGTACAAGTCAACATCAATTGAAAAGGGACTGTCAAAGTCCTTTAGTAAAGAGTGCTTAGTATCCTTCTCTGACAGATTCGCTTTGTCTGTAGGTATTTTCCAATCTATTCCAAGGCTATCATCAAGGATGCTTATACCTCCATCTGCCTCTGGATGGTAGAACTCATCGCACTTATATTGAAATACTGCCGTTTCGCTCAACACTGCAAAGCCGTGGGCGAAGCCTCTGGGGACAAAGAACTGGAGACCGATGTAAGATGGAAGAGGGCTGATGGAAGATGTAACCTCTTCACCTAATTCCTTTGCAAACCGTTCTCCTTCTTCATCATGTGCACATAGGAGACATTCTACATGCTGGCCGTAGGTTGGTGAGCCTTTGCGTATATCAACAGCTACATCTAACACTGCACCCTTCACGCAACGCACTAACTTGCTCTGAGTATAAGGAGGACGTTGGAAATGCAGTCCACGCATTACACCGTAGGAGGACATACTTTCGTTGTCCTGTACAAAGTTAATGGTATGCCCCAGTATTGGTGCTACCTTCTCGTCAAACTCCCTCTGTGAAAAGCTTTCGAAGAAATAACCTCTTTTATCCCCAAACACTTTTGGTTCAATAATGAGCACTCCTTCAATATCTGTTTTTATTACGTTCATATCTAAATTGTTTAGCGGTTAGAGGTTAACGGTTAGCGGGTTTCCAATTGGTTTTGGAATGAAGCACGTAAACCAGATAACTGCTTTCCTATTACATTTATTCTTTCTTTTTCGTTAGCAAACTCTTCGTCAGTAATATAGTTCAGGTCATGGGCTATATCTAACTGACAAAGTGTTTCGGTTAATGAGCCATAAGCGATTTCAATGAAGTGAATCTTTTCCTTAATTGAAAACCTTCCTGAACCTTCTGCTATATTTGAAGGTACTGAAGTAACTGCTCTTCTAAGTTGATCACCAAGTGCATAAGTTTCATA